>OGUD01000013.1_pt1 | contig 179119 bp, 164 predicted proteins | sample 1573671 | NCBI WGS metagenome assembly OGUD01 (sample SAMEA2582065, study PRJEB24529) | metagenome | biome: Human gut stool | place: China | collected 2011 | reverse complement strand
CTCATGCACGGTTTGATGAGGGGAAAGAGGGCAGAAGCCCTCTAACCTACTCTACAGCACTTTATGCAACAAAATCATAAAAATGTTGCGCGAAAAAAGTGAACCAAATCAATACTGCAAGAAAAAAGCATGTTTGTGAAACTGATGAAAAGAAAAAAAGTATGAAAAACGATATAGTAAGACTAACGAATATAGCAACAGCGTTTGAGAAAGGAGAAAGAAAGATGGCAATCGCAATGCGAATCAGTTTTACGGATGTGCTCAGAGACGGCACGTTGAAAAATGTGTATGTGAATGGAAAAAAGATGGGGTATCGTTTTGATGTCCGTCTCTCATATTATCGCGGACATTTTCTGTCCGTGATCGATGAACTGACGGTTTCCGTCGACGGGGAGGAAGTAGAACCTCAGGACATTACATTTTGCCTGCACGGAAAAGAATTCGGCATCAGTCAATTACATGAGGCGACAACTGAGTTCTGGGGAATCAAAGAACCGGCGACGATCAAAATATTCCGGGAGGGCGGACTCGAGAAAGGGGAACATGAAGTCGACTTCCATCTGGTGTTCCGTTCCCCGTATATGCCGATCGGAGAGCAGGCATTTATGCCATGGGACAGCTCACAGTGCAAAATTTTGACGGTGGAATCATAGAGGAGGAACGATCATGGGAAATGTACAATTAGGTGTGACGCTGTATTCTTTTACAAAAGAATATTGTGAGGGAAGTATGGATCTGGAAGATTGTATCCGTACTGCAAAAGAAATGGGAGCGGAGGGATTTGAAATTGTCGCAACACAGATGGTTCCGTCTTATCCGTATATAAGCGACACGTTTTTGGGGGAGATCAGATCGATCTGTGACTGTTATGATATAGAGCCGGTTTGCTACGGAGCCAACATGGACTGCGGTCTGCGTTATGACAGACGGCTGACGGAAGACGAGATGGTAGAGCGGGCGATCCTCGATATACGCAGTGCGAATAAAATGGGATGCAAAGTGATCCGTCAGCAGTATCTGCTCAGTCCGAACGGACTTGCACGGATCGCGCCATATGCGGAAGCTTATGGAGTGAAAGTGGGGATTGAGATCCATAATCCGGAGACGCCGAACTCACCGGCAATGATGGCATACCGGGCAGCCATCGACAAAAGCGGATCGAAATATATTGGTTTTGTGCCGGATTTCGGATGTTTTGCGACAAAACCGAACAAGCCGCATTGGGATGAAGCATTAAAGAACGGCGCGGATTTACGGCTTCTTGAGATGGCAAGAGATATGCGGTACGATGCCGTACCGATGGAAGAGGCGCAGAAACGTTTGAAAGAGAACGGAGCAACGACGCTGGAACTTGCGCTCTTACAGGAAATGTACGCGTTTCTTCAGTTTAAGAAAGACTGTAAAAAAGAATTGGAGGGGCTGAAAGAGATCATGCCGCATTGTTTCCACATGCACGGAAAATTCCATTATCTGTACGAAGATCTGACAGAGGCGAGCATCCCTTACGAGGAAATCTTAAATGTGGTAAAAGAGTCTGACTATAATGGATATATTGTCTCGGAATATGAGGATCACGAGTCTGGAAACGCATTGTTGATGACGGCAAGACATCAGCAGATGATGCGGAAGATTTTGGAAAAGTAAGAGAAAAAAGCGTGAAAGCGGGAAAAGAGGAAGAGGTATGAAAAAATTAAAAGTAGGAATCATCGGCTGCGGAGGAATTGCGAATCAGAAGCATTTTCCGGCATTAAAGAACAATGAGGATTTGAACGAGATGGTCGCATTCTGCGATATCATTGAGGAACGCGCGGAGAAAGCGGCAAAGGAGTATGGCGCTGACGGAGCGAGAGTGTATACGGATTATAAAGAACTTCTTGCAGATCAGGAAGTGGAAGTCGTACATATTTGTACACCGAATGTTTCGCACAGTGAAATTGCGATCACGGCGTTTGAAGCAAAGAAGCATGTGTACTGTGAAAAACCAATGTCTCATTGTACGGAAGAGGCAGAGAAGATGGTGGAAGCATGGAAGAAATCCGGAATGCAGTTTACGATCGGATATCAGAATCGTTTCCGGGCAGAAGTGCAGAATCTCCATGCGGCATGCGAAAAAGGAGAACTGGGAGAGATTTATTACGGAAAAGCCCATGCAGTGCGGCGGCGTGCGGTTCCGACCTGGGGCGTATTTATGGACAAAGAACAGCAGGGGGGCGGACCGCTGATCGACATTGGAACGCATGCTCTGGATATCACATTGTGGTGTATGAACAATTATGATGTGGACAGCGTGACCGGTTCAGTCTTCTACAAATTGGGAAATCTTCCGCAGGCGACGGAGGGGAACTTATTCGGACCGTGGGATCCGGAAACTTATGAAGTAGAAGATTCCGCGATGGGATTCATCAAGATGAAAAACGGAGCGACGATCAATCTGGAGGCAAGTTGGGCTTTGAACATGCTGGATTCCAGAGAGGCGTCCACCACACTTTGCGGAACAGAGGCGGGGGCTGAAATCCATTCCGGCATGAGTTATCCGAAAAATGAGCTGATCTACAACCGCGGAAGAAACGGACAGTTGATGGAGGAGACGATCTCTCCGGTCGGAAGCGTTGCATATTTCGGCGGAGGAAGCGGAGAAGAGGGAACGATTGACAATCGGCAGTGGCTGGAAGCGGTATTAAACGGAACGGAGCCGCTTGTAAAACCGGAAGAAGCGCTGGCAGTAACAAAAGTGCTGGATGCGATTTACCGGTCGGCAAAAGAAAACAAGGAGATCAAATTCTGAGAAGCGGCAGAAAAATGAAATAATGGAGGCGGATACAGCATGTTTGACAACTATTTGATCAGAAAAGACAGTCTGGAAAATGTCTATGAAAACAAAAAAGCGGTCGGATTCCGGTTTGCCGTGCGGATCGCGGATTACCGGGGATGTTTTTTGTCTTTGCACAACGGATATTATATTGAGTGCGACGGTGTGGAATATCCAAGAGAACTGCAGAAGTTTGAAGTCAACGGAAAAGAGCCGCGTGATTTTGAAGAGATCAAAACCTGTGTGTGGGAGCATTGGAATTTTGACGACGAGGCGTATGTCTATGTGGAGAAAGAGGGCGGTCTGACGCCGGGGATGCATCGGATCAAACTGCAGCAGTCGGTTTTGTCCCAGTACGGTTATATGCCGTGGGATGAAGAGTGGCTTGTGAACCCTCCGGTTCCGGGGCATGGCGCCGGCGCCGGGAAGACGGTCAATATATGTGAATTTGAATTGGAACTTCAGAAAGGAGCGTGAGCGGCATGGCGATCAAACGGGGCGTGTCATTATACAGTTATCAGCAGGCACAGTTTTTCGGAAAGATGAACTGGAAAGACCAGATCGTGGAGGTGCACGATCATTTGAAGACAGACGGGATCGAGATCATCGATGAAGCGACGATCCGGGATTATCCGTTCCCGTCGGAACAGTTTATTTATGATTGGAATAATTTTATGGCAAGATATGATATGCAGGCGGTAACGATGGACATTTATCTGGATGTGCATCAGTTCCGGGATCATATCATGACTCATCGGGAAGCGGCGGAACGTTTGAAAAATGACATCAAACTTGCGGCAAAATTGGGATTTAAAAATGTACGTTCTCTTTGTCTTGTTCCGATCGACGTGATCGAGATGGCGCTTGAGACGGCGGAAAAATACGATGTGAAGATCGGAAAAGAAATTCACGCGCCGCTTCCGATCAAACCGGGGACACGCGTGCAGCCGAAAACAGGAATGGCGTCGGCGCTGGATTTCAGAATGTCGGAACAGATCATGGAACTGGCAGACCGTACCGGAAGCAAACATGTCGGATTAGTGCCGGATTTCGGGATCTTCCAACACTCCCCGTCACAGGTCGCGATCGATTATTGCAAACGTCATGCGAAAATAAAAGAGAGCATTGATTTTATTTTGGAGCACAGCAAAGAGTACGAACTGGATGATATGATTCGCGTTCTCGGAGAGAAATATCCGGAGCACGGACTGGCGGAGTCGGAGATCGAGCGGATGTCGCTGCACCGTTCCTCAGCGGATCCGGAAGACATGATCGATATTATCCCGTATATTGTCAGCATTCACGGTAAATTTTACAATATGACCGAAATTCCGGGAAAACCGGGATGCTATGAAGATACATGTATTGATTATGAGACGCCGATGAAATATTTGAAGCAGTACGGCTATGACGGTTATATCAATTCCGAATATGAGGGACAGCGGGATCAGCAGGATCGCGGTATCGAATATCTTCCTGACGATGTAGAACAAGTCAGAAGACATCATGAAATGCTGCGCCGTCTGATTGAGGAATAAAAATTGTAATCAACACGACTTGCATTAGTAAGAGAAAGAAATAAAATTGTAACAAATGTAATAAAAACGAAAAAAGTGGAATATACTCTATTAGAAAATCAAATGAAATAAAAAGAAAGGATTCTTTTGCGCACAGCAAGAGGTAATAGAGTATATGAGAAAATCAAAGAAAATCATAGCGGCATTTGCCGGAATCACAGGAGTCGTTGTTCTGACCGTCGGATTTGTGAGTCAGGCGGCGGAAGCGAAGCAGGCGTTTCAGATTCTGGCGCCGACGCCGATCCATATGGCGGAAGCCGTGCCGTTAGAAGCATGGAAAGAATTGAATGAGTCCGTAAAACAGGCGAAACTGCAATATGAAGAGCAGAAGCGGATCGAGGCGGAGAAAAAAGCGGCGGAAGAAGCGCGGATCGCAGCAGAACAGGAGGCGGCGCGTATCGCGGCGGAACAGGAAGAGGCAGCACGGATCGCGGCGGAACAGGAAGAGGCGGCACGAGTTGCGGCAGAGCAGGAAGCAGCGGCACAGGAGGAAGCGGCGAGTGCCTCTGCAGGAAACGGAAATATATCGGGGGAGCAGGAACTTTTAGCGGCGCTGATCTTCTGTGAAGCGGGAAATCAACCATACGAGGGACAGGTTGCGGTCGGAGCGGTTGTGATGAACCGGGTGAGAAGCGGCGCATATCCGAACAGCATTGCGGAAGTGATCTATCAGTCCGGGCAGTTTACTCCGGCGATGACCGGATGGCTGGATACGGTTCTGGCGGAGGGAAGTTATACGGATTCGGCGATGCAGGCGGCGGCAGACGCGCTCTCCGGAAGCAGTCCGGTCGGTGATCTGTTGTACTTTGACTGCGGAGGATACGGCTATCAGATCGGAGATCATTATTTTCATTAGCGTCGGCGGGAAAGGTATAAAATATGTGTTACAAAAAAGTTAAAATTGCGTAATCTTTATTTATGGTGTATAATAGCAGAACGGTGCTTAGCTTTTTCGGCATCAGTTTGAGAAAGGAATAATGATTATGCGATTACATTTCAAACGAAGATTGTCCATGAGCCTTGTACTTGTGAGCCTGCTCGTTGTATTGAGTTCTGCATCCTATGTGCTGGCGGAAGATTCCGAAGTGCTGCAGCAGCAGACAAACGCACTGCAGAACGAGCTGGACGGGATCAATCAGGAGATGGTGGCGGTAAGTGACGAGATCGCGTCGCTTGAGATGGAACAGTCATTGATTCAGTCGGAGATCATGCGTCTTCAGGATGACCTTGTCGTGGCACAGGAAGAGGAAGATCAGCAGTATGAGGATATGAAGACCCGGATCAAGTTCATGTACGAGAATGGAGACGCGACGCTTTTAGAGCTGTTGTTTTCTGCGGAAGATCTCGGCGATTTTCTGAATAAGGCAGATTTTATCCAGTCGATCAGCGATTATGACCGTGAGATGCTGGACGAACTCCGCACGATCCGGGAAGATATTTCCACCAAACAGGAAGTTCTTGCGGGACAGCAAAATGATATGGCGACAGTGCAGCAGGAACTCGTTGCCAAACAGGCGGAATTGCAGCAAAAGGCTGCGGAGACGGCGACAGATTTGGAAGCGTTCCGGGCACTGCTGGCGGCGGCAAGAGCTGCGGAGACGGCGGCGCTTCCGACAAGCGGCGGTATTGTGGATGGGACGATCCTCCATACCAATGCGACCGAGGTGGCGGCAAGTGATGCGGAATTACTGGCTGCGATCATCGAATGTGAAGCATATCAAGATTATAATTCGTTGCTGGCAGTTGCGACCGTGATCATGAACCGGCTGGAAGATCCGAGATTCCCGCATACGATTCCGGAGATCATTTATGCGACCAATCAGTTTGAACCGGTCAGCAGAGGTATGCTGGATGTTGTTCTGGCAAGAGGCGCGAGCGATCTTTCCCGTCAGGTGGCGCAGGATGCGTTGAACGGCGCGCGGCTTCAGGCGGTGTCGGACTGCTACTTTTTCCTGTATGCGGGAGCGACATCACATCCGGGCGTGAATGTGGGCGGCAATGTGTTCTTTCAGAGCTGGTAATCGTTGGCGGCAAAGTTGTGGATAAAAGGACGACCGAAAGAACAGCGAAGAACAGCGAAAAACAGCACAAAGAACAAGCATAAGAACAGAGATAAAAGTGAAACAAAAGGCGGAGAGAGCATGGCGCGCAGTACATCGGCGGTTATGCGATCTCTGCTTTTTACTGTTTTTTTGGCCGCAGGCGAATGAGGGCTTGAAGGACAGTAAAAAATGAGAAGAGGAGGGAATGGAATGAGAGAAGTGATATCGCTGCAGACAACGATCTTCCTGCTTGTATGGATCGGATACGTCGTGAAAAAAAGGAAGATCATCGGATCGCAGGGGCAGAAGAATCTGACGGATCTCGTGATCTATGTGATCTTACCATGTAATATTTTGAAAGCATTTATGGCGGGACAGGCAGGAGAACATCTGAAAGATTATCTTGTGATCCTGGGGATCTCCATTGCGATCCAGATTTTCTGTACATTTTACGGAAAAATTGTCTATCGAAAAGAAGCGATCGGAAGACGAAAATGTCTGGAGTACGGTACGATCTGTTCCAATGCGGGATTTTTGGGAAATCCGATCGCGGAGGGAGTCTTCGGAGCGGAGGGACTGGTTCTGGCGAGTTTCTTTTTGATTCCGCAGCGTATTATGATGTGGTCTGCCGGACTTGCCGTGTTTACCGGGAGTACCGATCGAAAGGCGACAGCAAAAAAAGTGCTGACCCATCCGTGTATCATTGCTTGTGTGATCGGATTGATCCTGATGTTGGGGAAAATAAAACTGCCCGCCGGAATCGATGGAGCGATCTCGGCATTGGGGAATTGTAATACGGCAATGTCTATGGTGGTGATCGGAATGATCCTTGCAGAGATCGACTGGAAACAGTTCTGGGATCCGTCTGTGCTCCGGTATGCCGTGCACCGGCTGCTTGTGATCCCGGCGTGTGTGTTTGCGGCATGTTATTGTCTTGGCGTGAGCCGGGATGTGCTCGGTGTGAGCGTACTTTTGACTGCAATGCCTGCGGGTGCGACAACCAGTATCCTCGCGGAAAAATATGGAATGGAATCGGAATTTGCAACGAAGATGGTCGTCGTATCGACTTGCATTTCTCTGCTGACGATCTGTTTTTGGAGTACGATACTGAAATAAAAAAGTTGACAACCCTCCGGATTTGTTATACAATCGCGAATGTAACATTTCTGTAATAAATGTAACAAAAACGAAAAAATAAAATTCGGAGGGATTACAAGATGTATTTTAATAAAAAAATGAGGAAAAGACTGGCGGTGACGACGGCAGGTCTGGTGCTTGCACTTGGAGTGAGCGTGCAGGCGGCGGAGCCGCGGGAGGATGGAGCGCGCCAGAGGGCGACCCCTGTCACAGCCGTGCAGGAAACGATGCAGACAACGTCAGCGGAAGCGGTTGATTTCGGAATGGAACAGGCAGAGACAGAACAGTCGGCGATTTCCATGGATCATCTGACGGATCCGCTGCATGCGGAAGAAACAGTACAGTTTCGTGCGAGAGATCGAGGAAGAAGCGATTCGGGCAAGACAGGAACAGATCACACAGGAGCGCGCGGCAGCCGAGCAGCAGAAAGTGACGCTTACGCCGGAGGAACAGGCGCTGCTTGCGTCCATCATTTTCTGTGAAGCGGGAAACCAGCCGTACGAGGGACAGGTTGCAGTCGGGGCGGTGATCCTGAACCGGGTGAAAAGCGGAAGTTATCCGAACAGTGTTGCAGAGGTGATCTACCAGCCGGGGCAGTTCGGACCGGCGATGACCGGTTGGCTGGATACCGTGCTTGCGTCGGGAAGCTACACGCCGACAGCGATGCAGGCGGCGGTTGATGCCGCAGCCGGAAGCAATCCGATCGGAGACTGCCTGTATTTCGGAAACGGAGATTACGGGATTTTGATCGGAGATCATTACTTTCATTAAGGTATTTCATTAAGATATAGTTAAGATGTAGGAACGAAAAGCATGCAGTTCTCGGGAAAACCGGGGAGGGGCATGCTTTTTTGTTTTTGTTCCGCTATTCCCTCATGCTCTGTTTTGTGGTATTCTATATAGAAGATGCTTACCCAAAGTGTTTGCTTCGGGGAAGGCAGACGATGCAAACCGATTTGGGAGGTATAAGTAAAGATGAGATTGAGCCAGTTATTGGAACGATTAGAATATGAAGTGGTACAGGGAACAGAGGATATTGCGATCACAACGTTGATCAATGACTCGAGGAAAGTAGAGCCGGGCAGTGTGTTTGTATGTATCAGCGGCGCGGTATCGGACGGACATCGTTTCGCGACGGAAGTTGCGGATAAGGGCGCGGCGGCGCTGATCGTGGAAAAAGAGGTGGAAGTGCCCGGGGATGTGACCGTGATCCGCGTGGAGGACACCCGGTATGCACTGGCTCTGATGTCGGCGGCATATTTCGGCTATCCTGCAAATAAGCTGAAGATCATCGGGATCACCGGGACAAAGGGGAAGACGACAACAACCTATATGATCCGGTCGATCCTCGAAGAGGTCGGACGCAAGGTAGGACTGATCGGAACGATCGAGGCGATCATCGGAGAGAAACATATCCCTGCGGCAAATACGACGCCGGAATCTTACACGATCCAGAAATATTTTGCCGAGATGGTGGAAGCCGGATGTGACACGGTTGTGATGGAAGTATCCTCTCAGGGGCTGATGCTGAACCGGACAGCCGGCATTCCGTTTGAGATCGGGATTTTCACCAATCTGGGAAAAGACCACATCGGCCCGAACGAGCATGCGGATTTTGAAGATTACAAACGCTGTAAGGGACTGCTGTTCAAACAGTGTGAGCTTGGAATCGCCAACGGAGACGATCCGTGGTTTGAAGATGTGTTCAAAGAGGCAACCTGCAAAGTGGAGACGTTTGGATTTGAGGAGAAAAATGATCTGCGGGCGGTGGATACCCGACTTGTCAGCAGACCGGGATATCTCGGCGTTGCCTATCATGTGGCGGGGCTGATGGATTTTGATGTGGAGATCGACGTTCCGGGAACGTTCAGCGTGTACAATTCGCTGACTGCGATCGCGGTCTGCCGTCATTTCGGCGTGCCGGAAGAGGTGATAAAAAGCGCTCTGAAAGTTGCAAAAGTAAAAGGGCGGATCGAGATGGTCAAAGTATCGGATGAATTTACTTTGATGATCGATTATGCGCACAATGCCATGAGTCTGGAAAGTCTTCTGACAACGTTGAAGGAATATCATCCGTCCCGTCTTGTCTGCCTGTTCGGCTGTGGCGGTAATCGTTCCAAAGACCGCAGATATGAAATGGGTGAAGTGTCGGGGCGGCTGGCAGATCTGACGATCATCACATCGGACAATCCTCGGTTCGAGGATCCGCAGGCGATCATCGACGACATCAAACAGGGAATCGGAAAGACCGATGGAAAATATGTCGAGATCTGTGATCGGAAAGAGGCGATCCGCTACGCGATCGAACACGGACAGCCGGGAGATGTGATCGTTCTGGCAGGAAAAGGACATGAAGATTATCAGGAGATCGAGGGCGTCAAACATCCGATGGATGAGCGGATCCTGATCAAAGAAGTTCTGGAAGAACTCGGAAAATAAAGGAAAAGTAGGTGAATGCAGGTTCATGTTTGCGAACATCATTGTCGATATCACACATGAAAAACTGGATAAGATCTTTCAATACAGAGTCCCCTCCCGTCTGGCAGGGGAACTTTCTGTTGGTATGGAAGTTTTTGTTCCTTTCGGCAAATGGAACCGGCAGACGAAAGGATACGTCGTTGGTTTTTCGGAAACCTGTGATTATGATCTGTCAAAAGTAAAAGAGATCGCGGATATTTCCCGGGACGGGATCGCGATCGAGGGGAAGCTTGTGGCGTTGGCGGCGTGGATGAAAGAGCAGTACGGCGGCACGATGATCCAGGCGCTGAAAACCGTACTTCCGATCAAACAGAAAGAGAACGCGAAAATGAAAAAGCGGATCCGGCTGCTGCTTGACAAGGACACGGGGAAGAAAAAGCTTGACTATTATCTGGAAAAAAATCAGAAAGCCCGCGCACGGCTTCTGGCGGCGCTTCTGGATGAACCGGTGCTGGAATATGAACTGGTGAGTAAAAAGCTGAACATTACGCTCTCTGTGATCCGCGCGTTGGAAGAGCAGGGCGTGGTCGCTTTGGAAGAAGAACGTGTTTTCCGCAATCCGGTGCGGGGAAAAGAACAGGAAGCAAGAACGATCACATTTACCGAAGAACAACAGCATGCGATCGATGTGTTTCGGGAAGACTATGAGCAGAAACGATATGGAACGTATCTTGTCCACGGCGTGACGGGGAGCGGGAAGACAGAAGTTTATATCGAGATGATCCGCCGGGTGGCGGACTCCGGAAGACAGGCGATCGTGCTGATCCCGGAGATCGCGCTGACATTTCAGACCGTGATGCGGTTTTACCGGTGTTTCGGCGACCGGGTATCGATCATGAATTCCCGGTTGTCTGCGGGGGAACGGTATGACCAGCTGATGCGCGCGAAAAGCGGAGAGGTGGACGTGATGATCGGACCGAGATCCGCATTGTTTACACCATTTCCTAATTTAGGGCTGATCGTGATCGACGAAGAACATGAGAATACTTACAAAAGCGAACAGACGCCGAGATACCATGCGAGAGAGACTGCCGAGGCAAGAGCAAAGATGGAGGGGGCGAGCGTCGTCCTCGGATCGGCGACGCCGTCGATGGAATCCATGTACCGTGCCCGTCTCGGAGAATATCGTCTGTTGGAATTGAAGAAACGTTCCCGAGAGCAGGAGATGGCGGATGTATATGTGACCGATCTGCGGGAAGAATTAAAAAATGGAAACCGTTCGATTCTTAGCGAAAAACTGCAGGAATTGATGGAAGACCGATTAAACAGACACGAACAGATCATGTTGTTTTTGAACCGGAGAGGATATGCGGGATTCATCTCCTGCCGGGAGTGCGGCTATGTTGTGAAATGCCCTCACTGCGACGTGTCGCTTTCGTTTCATCGGGGCGGGAAAATGGTATGTCATTACTGCGGACATGAGGAGGCGAAGCCGAATGTCTGTCCGGAATGCGGCTCCAGACATATCGGCGAATTTAAGGCGGGGACTCAGCAGATCGAGGACATCGTGAAGCGGCGTTTTCCCGAGGCGAGAGTGCTCCGCATGGATATGGATACGACCCGGGAAAAAGACGGACATGAGAAGATCCTCGCCGCATTCGCCAACGAAGAGGCGGATGTGCTGGTGGGAACCCAGATGATCGTAAAAGGACACGATTTCCCGAATGTGACGCTGGTCGGAGTGTTAGCGGCGGATATGTCGCTTTACAGCGACGATTACCGGGCGGGAGAGCGGACGTTCCAGCTGTTGACTCAGGCGGTCGGAAGAGCCGGGCGCGGTGAGAAAAAAGGAGAGGCAGTGATCCAGACGTATAGCCCGGAACATTACGCGGTGGTGACGGCAGCCGCGCAGGATTATGCGGCATTTTATGAGGAAGAGATCCAGTATCGTTCTCTGATGGGGTATCCGCCGGTGGAAAATCTGCTGGCAGTGTTTGCAAGCGGAAAAGACGAGGCGCATTTGGAAACGGGATGCCGGTATCTGAAAGAGTATGCAAAACGAGTATGCCAGGCGGATCCGTCAAGTCCGGTGGAGATCATCGGTCCCGCAAGTCCGGGGATCGGAAAAATAAACGACGTCTATCGAAAAGTACTCTACCTCAAAACGGAAAGATATGATACACTGGTAAAGATAAAGAACCGACTGGAACAATATATAGAAGTAAATTCCGGATTCAATACGATCCGGATCCAATTTGACTTTAATCCAATGAATGTATTTTGACAAAAGGAGAAAGATTATGGCAATCAGAGAAATCAGGGAGATCGGAGACGATATTTTAAACAAACCTTGCAAAAAAGTAACAAAGATGACGATGAGAACACAGATTCTGATCGATGACATGCTGGATACGATGTATGAAAAAATGGGAGTCGGTCTGGCGGCGTCCCAGGTCGGGATTCTGAAGCAGATCGTCGTGATCGACGTCGGTGAGGGACCGATCGTTCTGATCAACCCGGAGATCATCGAGACGTCCGGCGAGCAGACCGGAGAAGAGGGATGCTTAAGTGTTCCGGGAAAATGGGGCATTGTGACCCGTCCGAATGTCGTAAAGGTACGGGCGCTCAACGAAGAGATGGAAGAATTTGAACTGGAGGGCGAGGGGCTTTTGGCACGCGCGTTCTGCCATGAGATCGATCATCTCTCGGGAAATCTTTACGTAGACAAAGTGGAAGACGGACTTCATGACGTGACATATGAAGAGCAGGAGGATGAGGAATAGGATGAAGATCATTTTCATGGGAACCCCGGATTTTTCCGTGGGTACATTGGAAGCGCTTGTGGAAGCGGGACATGACGTATGTCTGACGGTGACGCAGCCGGATAAGCCGAAAGGCAGAGGAAAAGAGATGCAGTTTACTCCGGTGAAAGAGGCGGCTCTGCGTCTGGGGATCCCGGTGTATCAGCCGAAACGTGTCCGGGAAGCCGAATGCGTGGAAGAGCTGCGCAAATATCAGGCGGATGTGATGGTCGTCGTGGCATTTGGACAGATCCTGCCGGAAGAGATCCTTGGGATGACGCCGTACGGCTGTATCAATGTCCATGCGTCGCTGCTTCCGAAGTACCGCGGAGCCGCGCCGATCCAGTGGTCGATCATCAGCGGGGAACAAGTGACCGGAGTGACGACGATGCAGATGGACGCCGGACTGGACACCGGAGATATGCTTTTGAAAACGGAAGTGGCGATCACAGCGGAGGAGACCGGAGAGAGCCTCCATGATAAACTGGCCAAAGCCGGGGCGGCGCTCTGTGTGGAGACGCTCGAACGACTGCAGGATGGTACATTGAAGCCGGAGAAGCAGGGAGAATCACCGACACCGTATGCGAAGATGCTGGACAAAAAGATGGGCAATATCGACTGGACCCGCCCGGCTGCGGAGATCGAGCGGCTTGTGCGCGGACTGAATTCCTGGCCAAGCGCATATACGCACTGGGATAAGAAAGTGATGAAAATCTGGAAAGCAAAAGTGGTTTCGCAAGCAGACTTTGACGCGACGATCGATGTGCTGAAAAAAACGGTTCCGGGAACTGTTGTAACAGTAGAGAAAGAACACTTTCTTGTACAGACGGGAGACGGACTTCTGGCAGTGGAAGAACTGCAGATCCCGGGGAAAAAACGAATGGAGACAAGTGCATTTCTGAGGGGATATACATTTGAGGAGGGAACGGTTCTGACGGACGGTTCCAAAGAATAATCTGTAACACTCAGGAGGAGAAACCATGTTTTATTATTATGATCCAACGTATAGTCTTGTATTGATCGGCATCGTGATCTGTATGCTCGCGTCGAGCAGAGTGAACCATGTATTCCGGCGGTATGCTTCGGTGAGAAGCATGAGCGGGATGACGGGAAGAGAGGCGGCAGAGCGGATCCTGCGCGCCAATGGGATCTATGACGTGCAGGTCTGTCATATTTCGGGGCATCTAAACGATCATTATGATCCGAGAAACAAGATCCTGCGGCTTTCCGATGCGACGTATAATTCGCCGTCGGTGGCAGCGATCGGCGTGGCGGCACATGAGTGCGGGCATGCCGTGCAGCATGCAGTCGGATATGCGCCGTTAAAGATACGGGGAGCGCTCGTGCCGGTGGCGAATTTCGGTTCGACCCTTGCATGGCCGCTGATCTTGATCGGACTTCTGATCCGAAGCGATGCGGCAGTCCTTTTGATCAATCTGGGAATCCTTTTGTTTTCCGCGGCGGTATTGTTCCAGATCGTGACATTGCCGGTGGAATTCAATGCATCAAAAAGAGCGGTGCAGGCGTTGGAAAAGGGCGGGATGCTCTACGGAGAAGAGATCGACGGAACGAAAGCGGTGCTTCGGGCGGCGGCGCTGACCTATGTGGCAAGCGCGGCATCCATGATCCTGCAGCTTCTGCGTCTCATTATAATAGGAGGAAGAAGACAGGATGACTAACAAACCGGTCAGTGAGCGGGAGCTGGTGCTTGGGATTCTGCTCGAGGTAACGGAACACGGCGGATACAGCCATCTGGTGCTTCGGGACGTCCTTGCAAAGTATCAGTATCTGGATAAAAAAGAGCGTGCCTTTATCACGAGAGTGAGCGAGGGGACGCTGGAACATATGATGGAACTGGACTATATTCTGGATCAGTTCTCAAAAGTGAAAGTAAAGAAGATGAAACCGGTGATCCGCAATCTGCTGCGGAGCGCCGTGTATCAGCTGAAATATATGGACAGTGTGCCGGATGCGGCAGTCTGCAACGAGTCGGTGAAGCTGGCGGTGAAAAAAGGCTTCGGAAGTCTCCGCGGATTTGTGAACGGGGTGCTGCGCAATGTGGCGCGGAATCTGGACAATGTGTCTTATCCGGAAGATCCGGTTGACAATCTCTCGATCCGTTATTCGATGCCGCGCTGGATTCTGGAATTGTGGATTCCGGCTTACGGCATGGAAAATGTGGAGCGGATGCTGCAAAGTTTTCAGGAAGAGCAGCCTCTTGTGATCCGGTGCAGGGATGAAAATGTCCCAGAGCATTTGCGGGCGGAGGGTGTACATGCAGAACCGCATCCGTATCTGCCGTATGCATGGCAGATTTCCGGATTTGACTATCTGGGCGGTCTTGAGAGTTTCCGGAGCGGGGAATTTTCCGTGCAGGACATCAGCTCGATGCTGGTCGGCGAGACGGCGGATCCGCAGACAAATGATTATGTGATCGACGTGTGCGCGGCGCCCGGCGGCAAATCCATCCATGTGGCGGAAAAGCTCGGCGGAAGCGGGCATGTGGAGGCAAGAGATCTGACGCCGTATAAGGTTGGGATGATCGAGGAAAATATCGAGAGAACCGGACTTCTTAATATAGAAGCGGTCTGTCAGGACGCACTTGTATACGATGAGGGAAGCAGAGAAAAAGCAGACATTGTGATCGCGGATCTTCCGTGCTCGGGACTCGGTGTTCTCGGAAAGAAGACCGATCTGAAATACAAAGCGACAAAGCAGGGAGCGGCGGAACTGGCACAGATGCAGCGGGAGATGCTGGACGTTGTCTGCCGGTATGTGAAATCCGGGGGAAAGCTTCTGTACAGTACATGTACCGTTAATCCGGCGGAGAATGAAGAAAATGTCCGGTGGTTTCTGGAGACACATCCGGAGTTTGAACTTGCAGATCTTCGGGAGTGTATGAAGCAGTGGAAGCCGGAAGCTTGTGAAGAACTTTTGCAGGCGGTATCCGAAGAGGGATGGCTCCAGCTTTTACCGGGGATCCATAAAAGCGACGGCTTCTTCATTGCCGGCTTAAGAAAAAGAAAGTAAAGGATTAAAAAAGAGCATGGAAAAGAAAGACATTCGTGCATATACATATGAACAGTTGCAGGAAGAAATGAAAGGGATCGGTGAGAAAGCGTTTCGGGGAAAGCAGATTTACGAATGGCTGCATGTACGGCTGGCAGATTCATTTGACGAGATGACGAACCTCTCAAAAGCGCTGCGGGAAAAGCTGGAAGCGCAGTATGCGATCTTTCCCGTGGAATTGGCAGCCAGACAGGAGTCGAAACTGGACGGGACGAACAAATTCCTGTTCCGTCTCCGGGACGGAAATATGGTGGAAAGTGTGCTGATGCGCTATAAGCACGGCAATTCGGTCTGCATTTCTTCTCAGGTCGGATGCCGGATGGGCTGCAGATTCTGTGCGTCGACGATCGGCGGGCTGGAACGCAACCTTTCCCCGTCGGAAATGCTCGGGCAGATCTATCAGATCCAGAAGATGATCGGGGAGCGGGTTTCCAACGTTGTCATTATGGGAACCGGGGAACCGCTGGATAATTATGAGAACTTTCTGACGTTTATCCGGCTTTTGACGGACGAACACGGTCTGCATATCAGTCAGAGAAATATCACCGTTTCCACCTGCGGTATCGTTCCGAGAATGTATGATCTGGCAAAAGAAAAGCTGCAGATCACACTGGCGTTATCCCTGCATGGTTCCACGCAGGAGAAGCGGAAACAATTGATGCCGGTGGCGAACAAATATGATCTTCGGGAAGTACTGGAAGCGTGCGACAATTATTTTCACGAGACGGGACGGCGGATCACATTTGAGTACAGTATGGTGCACGGAGTCAATGATACGGAGGAAGACGCGAGGGAACTGACCGCGCTTTTAAAGCATCGGAACTGCCACTTAAACCTGATTCCGGTGAATCCGATCAAGGAGCGTGATTTTGAGCGTCCGGATCGGAAAAATGCACTGAATTTCAAAAATAAACTTGAAAAAAGCGGAATTAATGTTACTATAAGAAGAGAAATGGGCTCAGATATCGACGGCGCCTGTGGACAATTAAGACGAAGCTACCAGGGTTGAAAGGAGAACAAGATGAAGACATTTTCGATCACCGATGTTGGTATGGTAAGACAAGTGAATCAGGACTATGTCTATACGACAGACAAACCATTAGGACCTCTCCCCAATCTGTATGTTGTGGCAGACGGCATGGGCGGACATCAGGCAGGCGATTTTGCATCGAAGTACACTGTAGAAGTATTGAAGCGTGAACTCGCGGCAAGTCAGGAGGAAGATATCGAGAAAGCGCTTGTTTCAGCGATCAAGACAGCCAATCACGAGATCATCAAAAAGGCGTCGGAAGACCCGCATTTAAAGGGGATGGGAACGACGATCGTAGTGGCGACGATCGTACGCCATATGATGTATTTTGCGAATGTGGGAGACAGCCGTCTTTACCTGATCAATCAGGGGATCACACAGCTGACGAAAGACCACTCTCTTGTAGAAGAGATGGTCCGGCTTGGAGGCATCAAACCGGAAGAGGCAAAGCATCATCCGGATAAGAATATCATCACGCGCGCCATCGGTGCGAAAGCGGATGTAGAGGTAGATTTTTATGAGCACCGTCTGAAACGGGGAGACATCATTCTGATGTGCACAGACGGTCTCAGCAATATGGTGGAAGACGAAGAGTTGTTCCATATCGTGCAGGGAGGAAGAGACATCGTAGAATCCGGCACATCGCTGGTGGAGACAGCGAAAGAGAACGGCGGCACGGATAATATCGGGGTCGTGCTGACAGAACCGTTTACGGATGAGGTGAGTATATGTTAAAAGAAGGTATATTTTTAGGGAAGCGCTATGAGATCCTGGAACGGATCGGTTCCGGCGGAATGGCGGATGTGTATAAGGGGAAAGACCACAAGCTGAACCGTTTTGTGGCAGTAAAAGTATTAAAGAGCGATTATCGTTCCGATGAAGTATTTATCCAGAAGTTTTTGAGCGAAGCGCAGGCGGCGGCAGGACTGATGCATCCGAATGTAGTCAATGTCTATGATGTGGGGCAGGACCGCGGGCTTTACTATATGGTTATGGAACTTGTGGAGGGTATTTCTCTGAAAGATTATATAGAGAAGAAAGGTCAGCTTTCCGCGAAAGAGACGATCAGTATCTCGATCCAGATGGTGACCGGAATTCAGGCGGCGCACAATCAGCATATCATTCACAGGGATATCAAGCCGCAGAATATCATCATTTCCAAAGACGGAAAAGTAAAGGTGACGGATTTCGGGATCGCGCGGGCGACGACTTCGACGAACACGATCAGCACCAACGTGATGGGATCGGTGCACTACACTTCGCCGGAGCAGGCGCGGGGCGGAATTGTGGACGAGAAGAGCGACATATACTCCGCGGGCATCACGATGTATGAGATGATCACGGGGCATGTTCCGTTTGACGGTGATTCCACGGTGGCAGTCGCGATCAAGCATCTGCGGGAAGAGATTAAGTCGCCGTCTGAGGAAGTACCGGATATTCCGTACAGTCTTGAGTGCATCATTATGAAATGTACCCAGAAGAATACGACGATGCGGTATCAGAACTGTCAGGAACTGATCAATGATCTGAAACGTTCCCTTGTCGATCCGAACGGGAATTTTGTGAATATGCCGGGATACGTCGGCGGGGATGCGACTGTCGTGATGTCCGATGAAGAATTGCGGCGGGTGCAGGATCAGAGTTATGATCAGGATGATTATGACGATGATGACTATGGCGACGACTACGACAATGATTATGATGACGATTATGATGACGATGATTATGATCAGAGCGATTATGACGATGATGATTATGACGATCGCGCATACGACAGCAGGCAGAGACGTGATGGGAAGAACGGACGCAAAAACGGCGTCGATCCAAATACGCGGAAGATCATGAAGATCCTTTTGGTTGTGGCGATCGCGGTGTTTGCGATCGGTACGATCTTTGTGATCGGTCAGGCTGCCGGGATGTTCAAGTCGAATCCGAAAGTCACGGATGAAAAGGGAAAAGCACAGGTGACAGTACCGGATATCTTAGGTATGACGGTGGAAGAAGCGACGGAAACGCTTAACAAAAAAGGGCTGGGACTTTCCATTGCAGAGCGCGCCTACTCGGACAAATACGAAAAAGGCGAGATCATGGAGCAGAAAACCGCAGCCAATAAAAAGGTAGATAAGAATACCGAGATCCAGGTCGTTGTCAGCAACGGGGAAGAGATTCTGACCGTGGCAGTTCCGGATGTCAGCGGACAGTCCGAATCTGCGGCGCAGAAGACACTGGAAGATGCGAATCTGGTCGTGGATTCGGAATCCAAGTATGACGATCATATTGAGGCCGGCAAGGTCATCTCCACGGATCCGGCGGCGGGCATGGAAGTCGAAGAGGGCACGCATGTGAAGATGTATGTGAGCATGGGTGTTGAGAAAGTAGAAGTTCCGCAGATCACGGGCATCACTTCCGAGGAAGCGCAGGCGGCGCTTGCGGCGGTCGGGCTGATCGGGGGAAGTGTGACGGAAGAATACAGTGAAGAATATGATGCGGGATATGTGATTTCACAGGGAAAAAGCGCCGGAAGCAAGCTGGAGAAAGGATCTGCAGTGGACTATGTGGTGAGCAAAGGCTCCAGTAAAGTAGAAGTTCCGGATCTGTACGGCATGACGATGGCAGAAGCGCAGCAGGCACTCTCCAATCTCGGACTGGTCAGCGGCGCAGTGACAAGCGGAGGACACAGTGATCTTCCGGAGGGACAGGTGATGTCTCAGACGATCGCACCGGGAAGTCATGTGGATCGCGGAACCGCGATCGATTTCCAGACAAGCGACGGACCGGAAGTGGTTCCGATCGTGCCGAGTACACCGGATAACGGCGGATCTTCAGGCAGCAATAACAGTGGCAGCGGCTCTACAGACGATAAGTCGTCGAGCAGGAAAACAGAGTGAGATTGACAGATAACTATATGCAGGGAAAGATTATAAAAGGAATTGCCGGATTCTACTATGTTGACATAGTAGAATCCGGTCTTTATGAGTGTAAAGCCCGGGGCGTGTTCCGAAAAGAAAAGATGAAACCGCTTGTCGGGGACGAAGTGGAGATCGAAGTACTCGATGAGACAGAGAAAACCGGGAATATCATACAGGTTCTTCCGCGGAAGAATGAGCTGATCCGCCCGGCGGTGGCGAATATCGATCAGGCGCTCGTTGTATTTGCAGTGACTGATCCGAAACCCCATTACAATCTGCTGGATCGGTTTCTTGTGATGATGGAACGAAAAGAGATCCCGGTCGTTCTTTGTTTTAACAAGCAGGATCTCTCGGAAGAAAAAGAATTACAGGAATTAGAAGCTGTTTACGGTCCGTGCGGATATCCGGTGATCTTCACCAGCGCGCGCAGGCAGGAGAATATCGAACAGGTAAAAGAACTTCTTCGGGGGAAGACGACGACAATTGCCGGACCCTCTGGCGTGGGCAAATCTTCGCTGATCAATCTTCTCCAGCCGGATGTGCGGATGGAGACCGGGAGCATCAGCAAAAAGATCGCGAGGGGAAAGCATACGACGCGGCATTCGGAACTGATCCTTGTTGAGAAAGGAACCTATATTATTGATACGCCGGGATTCAGCTCTCTTTATGTCAATGATTTTGAGAAAGAAGAGTTAAAGGCGTATTTTCCGGAATTTCTGCCCTTTGAGGGACAGTGCAGGTTCAACGGATGCAGTCATGTGCATGAACCGGGATGCGCGGTGAAAGAAGCCGTGGAAAACGGGAAAATACATCCGATCCGCTATCAGGACTATGCGGAGATGTATCGCGAACTGCAGGAGAAAAAGCGTTATTAGAACAAGATGTGATGATAAAAGGAGACAAACGAATGATGGAACGAATTCTAGCGCCGTCGATCTTGTCGGCAGATTTCAAAGTGTTGGGAGAGCAGATGGAACTCTGCGAAAAAAGCGGAGCAAAATATCTGCATTTTGATGTGATGGACGGCATGTTTGTAAAGAATCTTTCTTTTGGGATTCCGGTCCTTGCATCGATCCAGGGACATACAGGACTTGTGATGGACGTACATTTGATGATCGAAGAGCCGATTCGTTATGCGGAGGCATTTGCAAACGCCGGAGCAGATATATTGACGGTGCATTATGAGGCGTGTGAAAATCTGCAGGAAACTGTGGATAAGATCCATGCCTGCGGCATGAAAGCGGGAATCACGATCAAGCCGGACACACCGGTGGATGTACTTGTGCCGTATCTGGATCAGGCGGAGATGTTCCTGATCATGAGCGTGGAACCGGGAAAAGGCGGACAGAAATTTATCCCGGAGTCGCTGGAGAAGATCCGGACACTGCGCGCGCTTCTGGAAGAGCGCGGACTGCATACCGATATCGAAGTAGACGGAGGGATCGGTCTCGACAACGTGAAAACGGTTCTGGATGCCGGAGCCAATGTGATCGTAGCGGGATCCGCCGTATTTAAGGGAGATCTTTCGGAAAATGTTTCGGAATTTGTGAGGATATTTGAGGAAGATGAGTAAGCAGACGGTGATTGTCAGCGGCGGGGCGCTGGAAGAGGAGTTTACCCTGAATATTTTGAACAGTGAAGATACGGAATTTGTGATCGGCGTCGACCGCGGGCTGGGTTTCTTGTATGACCATAAGATAGAACCGGATTATATTGTTGGAGATTTTGACAGCGCGCCTGCCGAGATCGTGCAGTATTATCGAGAGAATACCGACGTGCCGATCCGCACGTTCAATCCGGTGAAAGATGCGTCCGACACTGAGATCGCAATGCGGCTCTGTCTGGGGCTTCGCCGGCAGCGGATCGTTCTGCTTGGCGCGACCGGGAACCGGATGGATCATGCCTGGGCGAATGTGCAGATCTTAAAGATCGCGCTGGATGCCGGCGCGGAGGCAGTGATCATGGACCCGTGGAATAAGATCCGGCTGATCAACGGGAATACCGTGCTCAAAAAAGATGAGGCGTACGGAAAATATTTTTCGTTGTTCCCGCTCGGGCAGACGGTTGTGGATTTTAGTATCAAAGGGGCAAAATATCCGTTGAACCACCATACATTGACACCGTGGGACAGCCTCTGCGTCAGCAATGAATTTGCGGCGGATGAGGTGGAGATCACATTTCCGATCGGGGATGTGATCTTGATGGAGACGAGAGATCAGCAGAGAAAAAAGAATTGACAGGAGGAAATAGAAGAAATGAAACTTGGAATCGTCGGGCTCCCGAACGTGGGAAAAAGTACATTATTTAATTCATTGACAAAGGCAGGGGCGGAATCCGCAAACTATCCGTTCTGTACGATCGACCCGAATGTCGGCGTTGTGACTGTGCCGGATAAGCGGCTGGATGTGCTGGGGGAAATGTACCACACAAAGAAGATCGTTCCGGCAGCTATTGAATTTGTAGATATCGCAGGACTTGTAAAAGGAGCGTCCAAAGGCGAGGGACTCGGAAATCAGTTCCTTGCTAACATCCGTGAGGTGGATGCGATCGTGCATGTGGTACGTTGCTTTGAGGACAGCAATATTGTTCATGTGGACGGAAGCATCGATCCGATCCGTGACATCGAGACGATCAATCTGGAACTGATCTTCTCTGATCTTGAGATTCTGGAACGCCGGATCGCAAAGACGGTCAAGCTCTCAAGAAATGATAAGACAGCGGCGAAAGAACTGGATCTGTTAAATCGTCTGAAAGCACATCTGGAAGAGAATAAGATGGCAAAAAGTTTCCATACAGACGATGAGGAAGAGCAGGAGTGGCTTGCGGGCTACAATCTTCTGACCGCGAAACCGGTGATCTTTGCGGCAAATGTATGTGAGGACGATCTGGCGGACGACGGCGCGGGAAATGCCGGAGTTCAGGCTGTGCGCGAGTATGCAGAAGCGGAGGACTGCGAAGTATTTGTTGTCTGCGCACAGATCGAGCAGGAGATCGCAGAGCTGGACGACGAAGAAAAGAAAATGTTTTTGGAAGATCTGGGATTGGAAGAGTCCGGATTGGAGAAACTGATAAAAGCAAGCTATCATCTTCTCGGTCTGATCAGCTATCTGACAGCAGGCGAGCCGGAGGTGCGCGCATGGACGATCAAGCGGGGAACGAAAGCGCCGCAGGCAGCCGGAAAGATCCATTCCGATTTTGAGCGTGGATTTATCCGTGCGGAGATCGTAAGCTATGATGATCTGATGGCTTGCGGAACGCATGCGGCCGCAAAAGAGAAAGGTCTTGTCCGTCTGGAGGGAAAAGACTATGTAGTGCAGGACGGCGACATCATCCTGTTTAGGTTCAACGTATAAGAAAGGGGCGGGACCTATGCATTATGACATTAGTTTCCCGAATATCGGACTGACACTTTCACATGTTGGAAAATCAATCTCGATCTTCGGGTTTGAAGTGGCATATTATGGAATCATCATCGGCAGTGCGATACTGATCGGATTTCTGATCGCGATGTCGGAAGCAAAACGGACAAAGCAGAATCCGGAAGACTATTTGGATATGGGAATGATCGGCGTCGTCATGGGGATCGTCGGCGCGAGGCTCTATTATGTGATCTTTTCCTGGGATATGTATAAAGATAATCTGCTCGAGATCTTCAATCTGCGCGGCGGCGGACTGGCGATCTATGGCGGTGTGATCGGCGCGGTGGCTGCGGTATTTTTATGTGCCCACATTAAGAAATTGTCGGCGCCGCAGATATTTGACACCGTTGCATTGGCGCTGGTCAACGGACAGATGCTCGGAAGATGGGGGAATTTCTTCAACCGGGAAGCGTTCGGGGAATATACGGATTCACTGCTTGCCATGCGGCTTCCGCTGGATGCTGTGCGGAGCGGTGATGTGACCGAACTGATGAGGGAACATATGCAGGTGATCGACGGCGTCAGTTACATTCAGGTGCACCCGACCTTTTTCTACGAGTCACTTTGGTGCTGTGTGCTGCTGATCCTGTTGATCCTTTATCGTAAACATAAAAAATACGACGGAGAATTGTTCCTGCTTTATATGTTCGGATATGGGCTGGGACGGGTGTGGATCGAGGGACTCCGCACCGATCAGTTGATCATTCCGGGAACGGGGATCGCAGTATCCCAGCTTCTTGCAGGTGTCCTCGTCATCGGAATGGGAATCTTACTGGTATATTTCCGGAAGAAATATCAAAAACAAAAGAACGAGTGTCCTGCCAAAGATGTGGATCCGGATGCGGATCCTGTCGAAAAAGTCATTGATTCTGTCGAAAAAAGATAGTAAGATAGAAGAAGTGAAGCGAGGGAACCGGAGGACATACGGATGAAGAAAAGAAAAGTAAGTCCGCAAAGCGGAAAAAAATGGATGATTTTGACGGCAGTAACCCTTGTGGTTGCTGTCGTTCTTGTTGTATTTTTTATACAGTGGCGTTCTGTCAGAGAAGAGCAGGAAAAAGTGGACAAAGGAGTCGCTTATCTGACAAAGCTCGAAAAGCAGAATGTGTCGGAAATCGGGAAAAGTATTGACGAGATCCGCGCGGAGCAGAATCTGGCTCTGGCGGACAGCGATGAGTCGGCTGTGTGGAGCAGTTTTGAAAATGCGGCAGTTTTGGGAGATTCCAGAGCAGTCGGATTTTCTTTTCATGAATTTCTCCCGGAAGATCGGGTGATGGCGCAGGGGGGAGGAAAGATCACCGATCTCCCGCAGTATTATGACCAGTTGAAAGCGCTGAACCCGAAAGCGGTATTTTTGTGTTTCGGATTGAATGATGTCGGCATCGGTCTGTGGCCGACCGGGGAAGAATACGCGGCGGAATGTGACAAACAGATCGCGGCACTGCAGGCGGAACTTCCGGATGCCACGATCTATCTCAACTCGATCCTCCCGGCAGTCGGAGTCGGTCTGGAGGCGGACCCGGATTATCCGCGGATCGGGGAATATAACGAAGCCATGAAGACAATGGCGGAAGAAAAAGGCTATCATTTTATCGACAATACACAGATGGCCCAGGAGCATCAGGATCTGTATCAGGAAGACGGTCTGCATGTACAGCCGGATTTTTACAAATACTGGGCTGCGAATATGATGGCAGGGGTGAATGAGTCATGAAAAAATATATGTCCTACATAAAAATAGCGCTGACTGTATTGCTTGTCGTGTTTATCCTTGTGGACACAGGGAAAGACGCTTCGAGCAATGCGGAGATTGAGGATGTTTCGGCGCAGGTTGTAAAAGCGGCAAAACTGTCGGAGGAGACGCCTGCGGGAAACCGTATGGTAAAGAGGTTCTACGGACTGAACCCCGGAGATTATGAGGGAGTCGTTTTGTATGCGCCGAAAGATAATATGGATGTCAACGAACTGTTGATCGTCAAGCTGAAAGATACTTCACAGAGTAAAGCGGTGGAGTCGGCGATCCGGCAGCGGCTGGATACGCAGCTGAAAAGTTTTGAGGGATACGGAGCAGAGCAGACTGCGCTTCTCGAAGCGCATAAGCTGCAGGTCAAGGGCAACTATATCTTTTTCATGGTCGGAGACCGGGCGGTCGCGGCACAGAAAGCATTTTTAAAGAGTCTGTAAGGAAAACGGGGGAAGAGTATGATATTCAGCAGTATATTTTTCGTTTTTGCATATTTACCGATCGTATTGATCTTGTATTATCTGGTTCCGTTCAAATTTAAAAATCTTGTTCTGCTGCTCGTCAGTCTTGTGTTTTACGCATGGGGAGAGCCGGTCTATGTCGTGTTGATGTTGTTCAGTATCGCGATCAACTTTGTGAGCGGTCTGGAACTGGAATATTTTATAGACCGCGGCGAGATGAGAAAGGCAAAGTATGCCTGTATCGTTACGGCGGCGATCAACTTAGGCGTTCTAGGATTTTATAAATATTACGGATTTGTGATCGAGAATCTGAATGCGATCCTGCCGTTCGACATTCCGTACACAAAGCTTGCGCTGCCGATCGGGATCTCTTTTTACACATTCCAGACGATGTCCTATGTGATCGACGTTTACCGCGGAAAAGTAAAGGCACAGCACAATCCGATCACATTCGGCGCATATGTGTCTATGTTCCCGCAGCTGATCGCGGGACCGATCGTGCGGTATTCGGACGTGGAACAGCAGTTGATGAAACGGACGATGTCGATCCGGAAATTCGGCGACGGTGTGATGTGGTTTCTGCAGGGACTTGGGAAAAAAGTTCTGATCGCCAACAACATGGGAAGTATCTATGAGGCGATCGCAGTACTGGGCGCATCGGAGACTTCTGTGCTGACTGCCTGGATCGGATGTTTTGCCTATACGATGCAGATTTATTTTGACTTCGGCGGATATTCGGATATGGCGATCGGTCTCGGAAAGATGCTGGGATTTGAGTTTATGGAGAACTTTAATTATCCGTATACGGCGAAAAGCATCACGGATTTCTGGCGAAGATGGCATATTTCCTTAAGCAGCTGGTTCAAAGAATATGTATATATTCCGCTGGGAGGAAACCGTGTGGGACAGGCGAAGTCGATCCGGAACCTGTTGATCGTGTGGGGACTGACGGGTCTTTGGCACGGCGCGGCATGGAATTTTATCTTCTGGGGACTTTATTATGGAATAATTCTGATCTTTGAGAAATATATATTAAAAGGGGCATTGGAGAAACTTCCGTCTGCATTGCAGCATGTGTATACGATCGTGCTCGTGATGTTCGGATGGGTTCTGTTCTTCTCGCCGTCGCTTGGAAGCGCGGTGTCCTATATGGGAACGATGCTCGGAATCGGAGGCGCGGGATTGGCGGATCTGACCGGATGGTACTATCTGAAGTCCGGTCTGGTACTCGGCATCATCGCGGCAGTCGGAAGTACACCGGTTGTTTATCGGAGATTTTCAAAATGGGAGCATTCGAGAAATCCATATAAACAGATTGCGTGCGTAGTCGTATATGCGGGGATTTTTTTGATCTCGACGGCATATCTGGTCAATGCAACGTATAATCCGTTTTTATATTTCCGTTTTTAAAGGGGAAAGTAGAAAGTGCAGGGATACAAGATGGAGAAAAAAGAGCAAACTCAAAAACAGAGCGAGCATACTGTCGGCAAAAGAAGAGGCAGCCGGTTCTTGCAGAGGACGATGGCATTTGGCTTTTGCGGAGCTGTTCTTTTGCTTGTGCTGATCAGCCTGATCATGCCGGATCGATCTTTTTCGGAGGAAGAGAACCGTGTGTTATCAAAGCAGCCGAAATTCGGCGTCACAGAAGTGATGAACAAAGAGTATATGGAGGGGCTGGAATCTTATACATCCGATCAGTTCATTTTTCGTGATCTTTGGATCAAGCTGAAAGTACAGTGTGATCTTCTGACTGGGAAACGGGAGCTGAACGGCGTTTATCTTGGAAAGGACAAGTATCTGATGCAGGCGATCTCAGAGCCGGATCAAGAACATGTCAAGGAAAATATCAAAGGGATGAATGCATTTGCAGCGCGGCACCAGGATCTGAATATCAATGCGATGATCGTTCCGAACGCGGCGTATGTGATGCAGGACTATCTGCCGAAAGGCGCGCCGGTGCGGGATCAGGGCAAGGATATGAAAGAGATCCAGAAGCAGCTTGATGCGGGGATCGGCTGCATCGATGTGACGAAGACGCTGCAGAAACATGTGGAAGAGGGGATGTATTACAAGACGGACCATCACTGGACAAGCCGTGCGGCGGCATATGCATTCAATGCGGCAGCCGTGCAGCTCGGGATCGAGGGCGCGTCCGGCGATTATCAGAGATATACCGTGACCAATGAATTTTCCGGAACATTGTCCTCAAAGAGTGGATACCATAAAGCGGAGGATACGATCGAAGTGTTTGAGCCGGAGGGAGTGGATGTAAAATATCTCGTGAGTGATTCGGATAATCAGGAACAGCGTCCGACCGCTTATGACAAAAAGGCGCTGAAAGAGAAAGACAAGTATCAGGTGTTTTTCGGCGGAAATCATGCGCAGGTTGATATTACGACGACAAATGATACGACAAAACGTCTGCTGATCTTTAAAGATTCTTATGCAAACTGTTTTGTGCCGTTTCTGATCCCGTATTACAATGAGATCATCATGGTGGATCCACGGTATTACTATGACAATGTGGAGACGCTGATCTCCGGAAAACATATTACGGACGTCTTATTTTTGTATAATATGGACACATTTCTGACAGACACTTCCATTGCGGGCGCGCTGGCGGAGGAATAGTGGAAATCACAGAAAACCGGAGACTTTCTTTTAGAAAGTTCCCGGTTTTCTTTTGTGGATCGTATGATGGACGGAATTATCCATGTATAGGAAAATAAACAAAAAACCGAGTCTGTTCTATGGACTTTTATTACTTTTGGCGATATAATTAGTATGCATGTGAAAAATCAGAATTTTGCAATGTACAATCTTAAGGAGGAACAAGAAATGGCAAGAAAAATGAAGACCATGGATGGTAACCAGGCAGCAGCTCATGTTTCCTATGCGTATACTGAAGTTGCGGCAATTTACCCGATCACACCATCCTCTGTTATGCCGGAACATGTAGACGAGTGGGCTACGGAAGGCAGAGAGAACATTTTCGGACAGACTGTTCAGGTAACAGAGATGCAGTCTGAGGCGGGTGCAGCAGGAGCAGTACATGGTTCCTTATCAGCAGGTGCGCTGACTACAACATTTACAGCATCCCAGGGATTGCTTCTGATGATCCCTAACTTATATAAAGTAGCAGGTGAGCAGCTTCCGGGCGTATTCAACGTATCCGCTCGTGCGATTGCAAGCCACGCGCTTTCTATTTTCGGAGATCACTCTGACGTATATGCATGTCGTCAGACCGGAGCAGCGATGCTTTGTGAGTCCAGCGTGCAGGAAGTTATGGACCTGACAGCAGTTGCACACTGCGCAGCACTTGAGGGCAAGATCCCGTTTATCAACTTCTTCGACGGATTCCGTACTTCTCACGAGATCCAGAAGATCGAGACATGGGATTACGAAGATCTGAAAGATCTGGTAAATATGGATGCGATTGATGAGTTCCGCGCACACGCACTGAACCCGAACCACCCATGCCAGAGAGGTTCCGCTCAGAACCCGGATATCTTCTTCCAGGCAAGAGAGGCATGTAACCCGTACTACGATGCTCTTCCGGGAATCGTTCAGGATTACATGGACAAAGTAAATGCAAAGATCGGAACAGACTACAAACTGTTCAACTACTACGGAGCAGAAGACGCAGAGCATGTGATCGTAGCGATGGGATCTGTCTGCGAGACGATCGAAGAGACGATCGATTACCTGATGGCAGCAGGCGAGAAAGTCGGAGTTGTAAAAGTTCGTCTTTACAGACCGTTCTCCGCTCAGGCATTGATCGATGCGATTCCGGACAGCGTGAAGACGATCAGCGTTCTGGACAGAACAAAAGAGCCGGGAGCACTCGGCGAGCCTCTGTATCTGGACGTTGTTGCAGCTCTGAAAGGATCTAAGTTCGACGCAGTACCGGTACTTTCCGGACGTTACGGATTAGGTTCCAAAGATACAACACCGGCACAGATCGTTGCTGTATACAAGAACACAGAGAAAGCAAAATTCACACTTGGTATCGTAGACGACGTAACCAATCTGTCACTGGATGCAGGCGCACCGCTTGTTACCACTCCGGAGGGAACGATCAACTGTAAGTTCTGGGGACTGGGAGCAGACGGTACTGTCGGAGCTAACAAGAACTCTATCAAGATCATCGGTGATAATACAGATATGTATGCACAGGCATACTTCGATTATGACTCCAAGAAATCCGGCGGTGTGACAATGTCTCACTTACGTTTCGGAAAATCTCCGATCAAGTCCACATACCTGATCCGTCAGGCTAACTTCGTGGCTTGTCACAACCCGTCCTATGTTGACAAATACAACATGGTTCAGGAACTGGTTGACGGAGGAACATTCCTTTTGAACTGCCCATGGGATATGGACGGTCTGGAGAAACATCTGCCGGGACAGGTAAAAGCATATATCGCAAACCACAACATCAAGTTCTACACGATCGACGGTATCAAGATCGGTAAGGAGATCGGACTTGGCGGACGTATCAATACAGTTCTTCAGTCTGCGTTCTTCAAACTGGCTGCGATCATTCCGGAAGAGGAAGCGATCGACCTGATGAAGAAAGCTGCAAAAGCTACTTACGGAAGAAAAGGTGACAAGATCGTTCAGATGAACTACGATGCGATCGATGCAGGTGCAAAACAGGTTGTTGAAGTAACTGTACCGGAAAGCTGGAAAGATGCGGCAGACGAGAGTCTTGCTACACCGCATGTAGACGAGAACGGCAGAAAAGACGTTGTTGATTTCGTTAAGAACATTCAGGCAAAAGTAAATGCACAGGAGGGAAATTCACTTCCGGTATCCGCATTTATGGAATATGTAGACGGATCGACTCCGTCCGGATCTTCTGCATACGAGAAACGTGGTATCGCAGTGGATATCCCGGTATGGAAACCGGAGAACTGTATCCAGTGTAACCGTTGTGCATATGTTTGCCCGCACGCAGTTATCCGTCCGGTAGCGCTGAACGAAGAAGAAGCAGCGAAAGTTCCGGAGGGAATGAGCACGATCGATATGATCGGTATGCCGGGAATGAAATTTGCGATCACAGTATCCGCTTACGATTGTACCGGATGTGGATCCTGTGCAAATGTATGTCCTGGAAAGAAAGGCGAGAAAGCTCTCGTTATGGGCAACATGGAAGCAAATGCCGGAAGTCAGGAATTCTTCGACTTTGGAACAGAGATTCCGGTAAAACCGGAAGTTGTTACAAAGTTCAAAGAGAATACAGTAAAAGGAAGCCAGTTCAAACAGCCGCTGCTTGAGTTCTCAGGAGCTTGTGCAGGTTGTGGAGAGACACCTTACGCAAAACTGATCACACAGTTGTTTGGTGACAGAATGTATATCGCAAACGCAACAGGATGTTCTTCGATCTGGGGTAACTCCTCACCGTCCACACCTTATACTGTCAATGCCAAAGGACAGGGACCGGCTTGGTCTAACTCACTGTTCGAGGACAACGCAGAGTTCGGTTACGGTATGCTGCTCGCTCAGAACACGATCAGAGAGAGACTGAAAGGCAAAGTAGAGAAGATCGCTGAGATCGCAGAAAAAGAAGAAGTAAAAGCTGCTGCACAGGAATACCTGGATACATTTGCAGTAGGCGCTACAAACGGAACCGCAACAGACAAGCTGGTAGCTGCTCTGGAAGTATGTGACTGTGATCTGGCTGAAAAGGCAGAAGTTCTCAAGAACAAAGACTTCCTTGCTAAGAAATCCCAGTGGATCTTCGGTGGAGACGGATGGGCTTACGATATCGGATTCGGCGGTGTTGACCACGTTCTTGCAAGCGGAAAAGACATCAACATCATGGTATTCGATACAGAGGTTTACTCCAACACAGGCGGACAGTCCTCCAAGGCTACGAAGACAGGTGCTACCGCACAGTTCGCAGCAGGCGGAAAAGAAACCAAGAAGAAAGACCTTGCAGGTATCGCAATGAGCTACGGCTATGTATATGTTGCACAGATCGCTATGGGCGCTGACTTCAACCAGACTGTAAAAGCAATTGCAGAGGCTGAAGCATATCCGGGACCGTCACTCATCATCGCTTACGCTCCATGTATCAACCATGGTATCAAGAAGGGTATGAGCAAAGCTCAGACTGAGGAGCAGCTGGCAGTAGAGTGCGGATACTGGAACAACTTCCGCTTCAACCCGGCAGCAGAGGGAAACAAGTTCTCACTGGACAGCAAAGAGCCTAAACTGGACAGCTATCAGGAATTCCTTGACGGAGAAGTTCGTTACAACGCACTGAAGAGAGCAAATCCGGAGAAAGCTGAAAAACTGTTCGCGATCAATGAGCAGGAAGCAAAAGAAAGATACGAGTATCTGAAGAAACTTGTAACTCTGTACGGCGAGGAATAATCCTGAAACAGAGGAAGTATTTTCAATAAAAAATATGGGATCCGGACAGGTTCGGATCTGAAAAACAAAAAGCAGGACCGGCACGGCGAAAGCAGTGCCGGTCCTGTTAAAATCCATGCTCAAATATTGTAAAAAAGAAAACGGGGATCATAGGTTATGGATTACTTGAAGAGATCAGAAGAACTGTTTGAAGAGACCGTGGAAAATCGGAGACATTTGCATCAGATGCCGGAACTGGGGCTGGAACTGCCGGAAACAACGGCATTTATCATGGAAAAACTTACGGAGATGGGGTATGACCCGAAGCCGTGCGGCGGCGGTGTTGTGGCGTGTGTCGGAAAAACGGGCGGAAAAACCGTGCTTCTACGAGGCGATGTGGACGCTTTGCCGATGAAAGAGGAAAGTGGACTTCCATTTGCGAGTCAGCGGGAAAATGCACATACATGCGGACATGATATTCACGGAGCAATGCTTTTGACCGCGGCAAAGATGCTGAAAGAAAACGAGGCGGCTTTAGACGGAATGGTGAAATTAATGTTTCAGTCGGGAGAAGAGCCGCTCACAGGCGCAAGATCGATGATCGCGGACGGATTGCTTCAAGATCCGAGACCGGACGTCGCGCTGGGGTATCATGTGGTTGCCGGATCGATGCCGATGGGACTGTTTGTTTACAACCGGGAAGGCACATTGATGAATTCCAGTGATAATTTTATCATCGATATTCAGGGAAAAGGCGGTCATGGAGCTTATCCGGATGCGTGTATCGACCCGATCAATATTGCGGCGCATATGATCCTTGCGTTGGAATCCGTCGTTGCAAGAGAGATCAAATCCACACAGGCGAGCGTGCTGACGATCGGAAAAGTGACGGCGGGAGATGCGCCGAATATCATACCGGATCAGGCGCAGCTTCAGGGAACACTTCGCTGTGACAGCGAGAAAGAACGGAAGTTTATTTTGCAGAGATTGTCGGAGGTTGTGGATGCCGTGGCGAAAATGTACCGCGGTTCGGCAACGATCACGATGCTTGCCGGAACGCCGCCGCTGATCTGCGATCCGCAGTCGGTGGACGATTTTGTAGGATATATGCGGGAACTGGACGTGCCGGGACAGTGTGAACATGTGGGAATGCATGCGGCTTCGTCGGAAGACTTTTCGGCGGTGCTTTCCGAAATTCCGGGAGCTTATATGTTCCTTTCCGCAGGATTTACGGACGGCAGGGAGACATATAACCAGCATCACCCGAAAGTGGAATTTAACGAGGAAGTCATGAAATCCGGAGCCGCTTATCTGGCACATTGCGCGACAAGGTGGCTGGAAGAACATAAATAGACATTAGAGCAAGAAGAAACAGAGGAAATTCGGAGCGTATTTCAGAAAGACTCCGGTTTCCTCTGTTTTCTGTATAATGATGGTAGCGTCGATGTACAAGGGGAAACACGCCTCAAACCGCGTAATTTCGGTGATTTTCAGCGTTATCCTCAATCAGCGTACGTCCAGTACGCTTCAATCGTCTGCCTTGAAAATCACCGAATTATCTGCGGTTGAGGTCGGTGAGTCGAGAAGAGACAAATCTAAGCCTCTTTTAGGCACTTGAACGACGCGTACAGAGACGTACGCGGAGTGAAAGTAACAACAAAGAGGCTTAGATTTGCTCTTCATCGACCGTTTTCCCCCTTGTACACCGACGCTACGTTTTTTTTTAGAGAATAAATGAATGTCCTTTTTTATACTGTCAAAGTTAAGGTAGAATTGCTTACCAGTCTTATGGTATAATTTGCACAAGAAAATGAATGAAGTGATTCGTGTAAGGAAGTGTTGTTATGTGCGATGTAAAAAAGTATGAAGAATTATATAAGGAAATAGAAAAATTAAAACCAGAGGATACTTTACAATTAGTATTGGAGGCAGAAACAGAAGAGCAAAGAGAATTTTATGAAATGGTTGGCGATTTCTTACTTCAGAAAAAACAGAAGAAAGTAATTGAGAGGAATCTGTTTTAATGAAAAAATATATTATAATTGCAGGTGTTAATGGGGCGGGGAAGTCGACGCTCTATGAAACATTGGATGAATTAAAAGATATGCCACGTATAAATACTGATGAAATTGTGAAAGTATTAGGGGACTGGAGAGATATGTCAATCTTAATTACAGCTGGGAAAGTTGCCGTTAAATTGTTAAATCAGTATTTGACAGATGGAGTTACATTTAATCAAGAAACTACATTATGCGGAAAATCCATTTTAAGAAATATTAGAAAGGCAAAAGAAATGGGTTATTGTATCGAGATGCATTATGTGGGAGTTGATAGTGTTAATATTGCGAAAGAAAGAGTAAAATCGCGAGTAAATAAAGGTGGACATGGAATTCCGGAGGCAGACATTGAAAAACGTTATATGGAAACATTCCATAATTTGAAAGAAATATTAAAAGATTGTGATTTGGCGGCATTTTATGATAATACTGAAGAATTTCGGCGTTTTGCAATTTTTCGTAATGGTGAGGTGGTTAGACTATCGCAGAATCTGCCTAAATGGATAGAGGGGAAAGGTATTATTTAAAATTTGACGGGGACATATTGTGAAAAAGGAAAGGGAAGACCGGATGCAGAAAGTATTTCGAGAGGCGGTGGAGGCGAATCCGATCATTGCCGCCGTCAAAGATGAAGATGGATTAAAAAACTGTTGTGAGAATGAGGAGATCGGCGTTGTGTTTTTGTTGTTCGGAGATATTTGTTCGATCGGCGGTCTGGTGGAACGGGTGCATCGGGCGGGGAAGATCGCGATGGTGCATATGGATCTGATCGGCGGACTTTCGCCGAAAGAGGTCTCGGTGGATTATTTGAAATATACGGCGCACGCGGACGGGATCCTCACGACAAAGAACGCGATGATCCAGAGGGCGAAAGAACTTCAGCTTTTCACCGTGCTGCGGGTTTTTGTCATTGATTCGATGGCACTGAAAAGTATTGAGAATCTGGAACATCAGCACAGCGGAAGACCGGATTTTCTGGAAGTGATGCCGGGGGCGATGCCGAAAGTATTGCGGAAGATCAAAAGTATCAGCCGGATCCCTCTGATCGCAGGGGGGCTGATTGCTGACAAAGAAGATGTGATGGGAGCGCTTTTGGCGGGGGCATCCGCAGTGTCGACTTCCCGTCAGGACGTGTGGGAAATGTAGTCCGTGGAGCGGCGGGAGAATCGCCGAAAGACTGGGATAAAGGCAAAAGAACCGCGCGAGGCAAAAAAGTAGGAGGCAGTTACGATGGCAAAGTATATTATGGCGCTGGATGCAGGTACGACGAGCAACCGGTGCATTTTGTTTAATGAAAAAGGCGAGATCTGCAGTATGGCGCAGAAAGAATTTACACAGCACTTTCCGAAACCGGGCTGGGTAGAGCATGATGCCGGGGAAATCTGGGCGACCCAGCTTCAGGTGGCGAGAGAGGCGATCAGCCGGATCGGGGCAAAACCGGAAGAGATCGCCGCGATCGGAATCACCAACCAGAGAGAGACGACGATCGTCTGGGATAAACATACCGGGAAACCGGTCTGTCATGCGATCGTCTGGCAGTGCAGAAGAACGGCAGAATACTGTGACTCCCTGAAAGAACGCGGATTGACGGATAAATTCCGGGAGAAGACAGGGCTGGTCATCGATGCGTATTTTTCCGCGACAAAGGTGAAATGGATCCTGGATCATGTGGAGGGCGCGAGAGAGCGGGCAGAACGAGGAGAGCTTTTATTCGGCACGGTGGAGACGTGGCTGATCTGGAAGCTGACGAAAGGAAAAGTACATGTGACGGACTACTCCAATGCATCCCGGACGATGCTTTTCAACATCAATACATTACAGTGGGATGAAGAGATCCTAAGAGAGCTTGATATTCCGCGTTCCATGCTTCCGGAGGCAAAGCCGTCCAGCTGTATTTACGGATATGCGGACGCTTCGTTCTTTGGCGGAGAGATCCCGATTGCGGGGGCGGCCGGAGACCAGCAGGCGGCGCTGTTCGGTCAGACTTGTTTCCACGCCGGAGAGGCGAAAAATACATACGGAACCGGATGTTTTCTGCTTATGAATACCGGGGAAAAACCGGTCTTTTCCAAGAACGGACTGGTTACGACGATCGCCTGGGGGATCGACGGGAAAGTCAATTATGCATTGGAGGGGTCGATCTTTGTCGCGGGAGCGGCAATCCAGTGGCTTCGGGATGAACTGCGTCTGATCGATTCGGCGTCCATGACGGAATATATGGCGCAGAATGTGGAAGATTCCAACGGCTGTTATGTTGTTCCGGCATTTACCGGACTGGGCGCGCCGTATTGGGATCAGTATGCGCGGGGAACGATCGTCGGTCTGACGCGTGGTGTGAACAAAGATCATATTGTGCGTGCGACCTTGGAATCTCTGGCATATCAGGTCAACGATGTATTGGAAGCGATGAAAGCGGATTCGGGGATCGATCTGGCGGCACTGAAAGTGGACGGCGGCGCCAGCGCGAACAATTTCCTGATGCAGACGCAGGCGGATATCAGCAACGCTCCGGTCAACCGCCCGAAATGTGTGGAGACAACGGCGATGGGAGCCGCATATCTGGCAGGTCTTGCGGTCGGTTACTGGAACAGTCCGGAAGAGGTTGTGAAAAACTGGGCGATCGATCAGATTTTTACGCCGAAGATCGAAGCCGGAAAGCGGGAGAAGATGCTGCGCGGATGGAAACGGGCAGTGCGCTGTGCATTTGGCTGGGCAAAGGATGAAGACGAAAAGGAGTTATAAAAGATGTTTGGGTATGTCACGATCTGTGAGCCGGAGTTGAAAATCAAAGATTTCAAAGCTTACAAAGCCTGTTACTGCGGACTTTGTAAGTCATTAAAAGAGTATTACGGCAGTCTGGGACAACTGACGCTCACCTATGATATGACGTTTGTGATCCTGCTTCTGACGTCTCTTTATGAAACGGAACTGAAACAGTCGATGCATCGCTGCAAAGTACACCCGGTCAAAAAGCAGACCATGCTGCAGAATGAATTTTCGGAATATGCCGCAGATATGAATATTTTATTGTCCTATTATCATCTGAAAGACGACTGGCAGGATGAGAAGAAATTAAGCGGTCTGCTGGGCTGCGCGGCATTTCGGAAAAAAGCGCAGAAGCTGGCGGAGAAATATCCGCGCCAGAGTCGTGCGATCCGCCGGGAACTGAAACGTTTGGAGCAATACGAAAAAGAGGACCGGCAGGAGATCGATCTGACGGCGGGATGCACCGGAAGACTGATGGAAGAACTGCTCGTTTATCGAAAAGATATGTGGGAAGAGCCGCTTCGGAAGATCGGATTTTTCCTCGGGAAATTTATTTATATCATGGACGCCTACGAAGATCTGGAGAAAGATTTAAAAGACGGCAATTATAATCCGCTGAAAGCACTGCATGAACAGCCGGATTATGAGGAACGCTGCGCGCAGATCCTCAATATGATGATGGCGGAATGCAGCGCGGCATTTGAACGGCTGCCCTGTCTGAAAGGGGCGGATATCCTGCGGAATATCCTGTATGCGGGCGTATGGAACCGTTACAATAAGATCCGGAAAGAGCGGCAGAATACCAAAGCGGGAAGCGGACGGAATGAACATGCGTCGGACGGAGGTGCGCACCATGCATCATGATCTGACCAACGGAAATATCACAAGATCGCTGTTGTGGTTTGCATTTCCGATCATGGTCGGAAATCTGCTCCAGCAGTTTTATAATGTGGTCGATACGCTGATCGTCGGACAGTTTCTCGGAAAAGATGCGCTGGCGGCGGTGGGCTCGTCTTATTCGCTGATGACATTCCTGACGTCGATCCTGCTCGGTCTTTGTATGGGGAGCGGCGTCGCGTTTTCCATTTATTATGGAAAGAAAGATTCCGTGCGTCTGAAAAACAGTATTTTTCTTGCATTTTGTATGATCGGCGGCATCGCGCTTCTGATCACGGCGATCGTATTTGCGGGGATCGATCCGATCCTGTGTCTTTTGCAGGTTCCGACGGATATTTACGGGGTGATGCGGGAATATCTGTGGATGATCTTCTGGGGGATCCTTGCCACATTTTTGTACAATTTCTTTTCCTGTCTGCTGCGGGCAGAGGGAAATTCGGTTGTCCCGCTTGTGTTTCTGGGGATTTCCGCGGTACTCAATATCGGACTGGATCTCTTGTTTGTCGTAGTGCTGAAGCGCGGCGTGCAGGGGGCGGCTGAGGCGACCGTGATCTCACAGTATGTGTCCGGTGCGGGGCTTTTGATCTACACGCTGCTTTTCTTCCGGGAATTCTGTCCGCGCCGCGAAGATATGCGGTGGAGACAAGAAATTTTAAAAGAAATCCTCCATCTGTCTTCCATGACCTGCATCCAGCAGTCGGTGATGAATTTCGGGATCCTGATGGTGCAGGGACTGGTCAACAGTTTCGGTTCGGTTGTGATGGCGGCGTTCTCCGTGGCGGTGAAGATCGACTCGTTTGCTTATATGCCGGTACAGGATTTCGGAAATGCTTTTTCCACCTTTGTAGCGCAGAATTACGGGGCAGGGAAGAAAGAGCGGATCCGTGAGGGCATCCGAAGCGCGGTGCGGACGTCGTTCCTTTTCAGTGTCGGAGTCAGCGCATTGGTCGTCCTGTTTGCAAAACCGCTGATGTTGATCTTTGTCAAGCCGGAGGAAGTGGAGATACTAAACGTCGGGATCCGGTATCTGCGGATCGAGGGAAGTTTTTACTGTCTGATCGGATTTCTGTTCCTGTTGTACGGTTATTTCCGGGCAGTCAAACGTCCGGGGATCTCTCTCGTACTGACCGTGATCTCCCTCGGAACGCGTGTGGCGCTCGCCTATATTCTCTCGGCAAATATAGCGATCGGTGTGGACGGGATCTGGGCTGCGGTTCCGATCGGCTGGTTTCTGGCAGACGCGGCGGGGTATCTCTATTACCGGAGGGAAAAGAAGAAAACTTTGTGAAGAATCCATGCAAAGTCTGGACATGGCAGAAAATCTATTATATGATAGATAAGATATTGAGGTGCAAAGGAAAAGTGAGGATTACGAAATGAATAAAAATCCATATGATGTGCTGGGAATTCCGCAGAGTGCATCAGATGACGAAGTGAAGAAAGCATATAGAGATCTGACAAGAAAGTATCATCCGGATGCGAATGTCAACAATCCGCTGGCAGATCTGGCGGAAGAGAAGTTCAAGGAAGTGCAGGAAGCCTATGATGTGATCATGAAAGAGCGGGAACACGGCGGATCCGGTTACGGATACGGCGGTTATGGCTCCGCGGGCGGGAACAGCTACGGCGGATATAGTTCTTCCGGCGGTTCTCAGGATGTGGAGATGCAGGCAGTTTATAATTTCATCAACACAAGGCGTTATCGCGACGCGCTCAATGTGCTGAACCGAATGCCGAACCGCAATGCGCAGTGGTATTATCTGAGTGCGGCAGCCAATGCGGGGATCGGCAACAACATTCTGGCGAGAGACCATGCGGGACAGGCGGTCAATATGGAACCGAACAATATGCAGTACCGTCAGCTTCTCAATCAGATCGAGTGGACCGGACAGCGTTACCAGAACAGTCCGTACAACGGCGGATATGGCATGGGCGGAAGCAGCTGCGGAAGCGGAAATATGTGCTGTGACCTCTGTATAGCAGACCAATTATGTGAGTGTATGGGAGGCGACCTCTGCGGATGCATGTAAAAGCTAAGAAAATCGCATTTGGAGGGATGCTGCTGGCGCTGACGATCATTTTTATGATGCTTGGCAGTATCATCGAGACAGGAACGCTGTTCTTACTTGCGGCAGCGTCCTTTTTTGTAGGGATCATCTGGAGAGAATTCGGCGCCGGAAGCGGCGTGGCGTTTTGGGGAGCCGGCGTGCTTCTCGGACTGTTTATTGCACCGAATAAGTTTTACGTCATCACTTATGCGGTGATGGGACTTTATATTCTGATCGTGGAGATCGTATGGCTGAAATTAGGGCGGATGTCGGATCGGATCAATCGGAAAGCATTGTTCTGGATCGTAAAATATGTCGTGTTCAATCTGATTTTTCTACCGGCAGTCTTGTTGTTTCAGGAAGTTTTGTTTGTACGTGAGATTTCAGGCTGGATGTCTGTGATCGTGATCGCGGCGGGACAGGTGTTCCTGTTTCTGTACGACCGCGCATATGAATATTTTCAGGGTGTCCTCTGGAATAAGATGCGGGGGAGACTTTTGAATTGATATATGTACACCGACGCTAACCTCTTTTGTGTACAAGGGCTCTGTACTTTGTATGCAAAAGAGGTTTTTTGCTGCATAGGACATAGAAAATTGTGTCAGAAAAATTCTTGACAATAAAAATTTTCAGTCGTAAAATAGGTATGCAGAAAAAGTTCAAACATGAACAATCCATGCATGAACAATCCACATGTGAACAATTCATGATTGAACGAAACATACATTCCCGGATGGAGGTAGAATATGGAAGAGGCGTGCGGTAAGGTTGGATTTGAGATCCGGCGGCTGGATCATACGATTTCAAGGACGATTGAAGCGTGGGTAAAAGCAGAGGGGATCGACGAGATTCCGCTGATGAATGGATGGATCATGCGGTATTTGTATGAGAACCGGAAGAAAGATATTTTTCAGAAAGACATTGAGAAGTTCTTTTCGATCGGACGTTCCACAGTGACGAACATCATACAGATCCTTGAGAAAAAGGGCTATGTCCGGCGGGAGTCCGTGGAATATGACGCCCGGTTAAAGAAAGTCATCTTGACGGAACAGGGGATCGAAAGCCATGAGAAGATCGAGGCGATCATCGGATGTCTGAACCACCGGATGATCCAGGGGATCGAGGACGACGATCTTCAAGTATTTCTGCGTGTGGCAGATCAGATCCGTAGGAATGTGGAAAAAGAAAAGTTGTAAATGCAAAAATTGTAAAACGGGGACAACGAAGGGAGGAGACAACTTATGATACTGATGCTGCGAAGCGTATTAAAGGAAGTGAAAGAATACAAAGCCGCATCTGTGGCGACGCCCATATTTATGATCGGAGAAGTGCTGATGGAGACGCTGATCCCGTTTCTGATGGCTTCGATCATTGACGACGGAGTCAATGCGGGAGACATCGATCATATTTACAAAGTCGGCGGTCTGATGATCCTTGCCGCGGCGATCGGACTTGCAGCCGGAATGGCGGGAGGAAGATTCGGTGCGAAAGCATCCGCAGGACTTGCAAAAAATCTGAGGGAGTCGATGTTTAACCAGATCCAGACGTATTCTTTTGCAAATATCGACCGGTTCAGTACGGCCGGTCTTGTTACACGTCTGACTACCGATGTGACCAATGTGCAGATGGCATATCAGATGTCACTGCGTATGATGATGAGAGCGCCGGCGAGTATGCTTTGTGCGATGCTCATGGCGTTCAGCATTAATGCGGAACTTTCGATGATCTATCTTGTGGCAGTTCTTCTGCTTGGGACGATCCTGTTCTTTATCATCCGTCATGCAACGGCATACTTTGAACAGGCATTTCCGAAGTACGACGCGCTGAACGCGTCCATTCAGGAAAATGTGTCGGCGATCCGCGTCGTAAAAGCGTATGTGCGCGAAGAAAAAGAAACGGATAAATTCCATAAAGCGAGCGAGAACATTTATAAAATCTTTGTGAAAGCGGAGAACAACGTCATCTTCAACGCGCCGCTTATGATGTTCACGGTATATACCTGTATCATCCTTTTGAGCTGGTTCGGCGCGAAGATGATCGTGGTAGATTCCCTGACGACCGGGGAACTGATGAGTCTTCTTGCATACTGTATGAATATTTTGATGAGCCTGATGATGCTGTCTATGGTATTTGTTATGATCTCTATGAGTACCGCCAGCATCCGGCGTATTTATGAAGTGCTCAACGAGACGAGCGAGATCCATAATCCAAAGCATCCGGTGACGGAAGTGGCGGATGGAAGCATTCAGTTTAAAAATGTGGAGTTTGCCTACAAGAAAGACAGCGAGGAACCGGTACTCAAAAACATCAATCTGGACATTCATTCCGGGGAAACGATCGGCATCATCGGCGGGACCGGAAGCGCCAAGACGAGTCTGGTCAATCTGATCAGCCGTCTGTATGACGTGACGAAAGGCGAGATTTTGGTCGGCGGAAAGAACGTCAAAGAGTATGATCTGGATTCCCTGCGTAATCAGGTGTCGGTCGTACTTCAGAAAAATGTCTTGTTCACGGGAACGATCTACGACAATCTGCGCTGGGGGAATCTGGAAGCGACCGACGAAGAATGTCAGGAAGCGTGCCGGCTTGCCTGTGCGGATGAATTTATCGAGCGTTTCCCGAAAAAATATGAGACCCATATCGAACAGGGCGGAAACAATGTGTCAGGCGGACAGAAACAGCGGCTTTGTATTGCGAGAGCGCTGTTGAAGAAACCGAAGATCCTGATCCTTGACGACAGTACCAGCGCGGTCGACACCGCGACGGATGCCAAGATCCGACGGGCATTTCGGGAGGAGATCCCGGATACGACGAAGCTGATCATCGCCCAGCGTATCTCCAGCGTGCAGGATGCGGATCGCATCATCGTAATGGAAGAGGGCGAGGTCAACGGATTTGGCACACACGAAGAACTGCTTGCCTCCAATGAGATCTACCGTGAGGTATATGAATCTCAGACAAAGGGCGGCGGAGATTTTGACGAGAAAGGAGGCGCGGCATAATGGCAGGACCGATGAGAAGAGGACAAAAAGGCGAAAAATCGGCGGTGAAGAATCCGGGAAAATTATTGGCGCGCCTGATGAAATACGTGTTCCGTGATTACAAATATCACTGTCTGGCAGTTTTTCTTTTAATCTTTGTCGGCGTGATCGCAAACGTGCAGGGAACGTTGTTCATGAAGAATCTGATCGACGATTATATCACACCGTTTTTGCTGTCCACCGATACGCCGAACTTTTCCCCGCTGGCACATGCGATCGGAAGAGTTGCGGTATTTTATGCGATCGGCGTCGTTTCGACGTATCTGTACAACTGGATCATGGTCAAAGTGACGCAGGGAACACTTCGGAATCTTAGAAATGAAATGTTTGAACATATGGAAAAACTGCCGATCAAATATTTTGACAACCATGCGCACGGCGACATCATGTCGATCTATACGAATGATATCGATACGCTGCGCCAGATGATCAGCCAGAGTATTCCCCAGATCATCAACAGTGGTTTTACGGTAGTGAGCGTGTTTATCAGTATGCTCGTTTTGAACATTCCGTTGACGATCGTGACGCTTTTGATGGTCGGCGTGATGCTGTTCTGCACGAAGTCGGCTGCCGGACGGAGCGGAAAGTATTTCCTCCAGCAGCAGATCAATCTGGGAAATGTGAATGGATTTATTGAAGAGATGATGAACGGGCAGAAAGTCGTGAAAGTATTCTGTCACGAAGAAGAAAGTAAAAAAGACTTTAAGAAACTGAACGATGCGTTGTTTGTAAGCGCGGACCGGGCAAATACTTATGCAAATTATTTAGGTCCGGTCAACGCGCAGCTCGGAAATATCAGCTACGTTGTCTGTGCGATCATCGGCGGAGTTCTGGCGCTGAACGGCGTCGGAGGATTTACCTTGGGAGGGCTTGCAAGTTTCCTGACCTTTAACAAAAGCTTCAGCATGCCGATCAATCAGGTCAGCCAGCAGATGAATGCGATCGTTATGGCGTTGGCAGGAGCGGAACGTATTTTCAAGCTTCTGGATGAAAAGCCGGAAGTGGATGAGGGATATGTGACGCTTGTCAATGTGACTGAAGAAAACGGAGAACTCAAAGAGAGTGAGAAACGGACCGGAAGATGGGCATGGAAACATGTACATCAGGCGGATCAGTCGGTCGATTATGTGGAGCTGAAAGGAAATGTCGTGTTTGACGGCGTGGATTTCGGTTATAACGATGACAAGATCGTGCTCCACGATGTGAAGTTGTATGCGGAACCGGGACAGAAGATCGCGTTTGTCGGTTCCACCGGAGCGGGTAAGACGACGATCACCAATCTGATCAACCGCTTCTATGATATTCAGGACGGAAAGATCCGGTACGACGGCATCAATGTCAATAAGATTAAAAAAGCAGATCTTCGACGTTCCCTCGGGATCGTGCTTCAGGATACCCATTTGTTTACCGGAACCGTGAAAGAAAATATCCGGTTCGGAAAACTGGACGCTACCGACGAGGAGATCATCGCGGCGGCAAAACTTGCCAATGCGGACGGATTTATCCGGCGGCTTCCGCAGGGATACGATACGATGCTGACCGGAGACGGCGCGAACTTAAGTCAGGGACAGAGACAGCTCTTAGCGATCGCCCGGGCGGCGGTAGCCGATCCTCCGGTGCTGATCTTAGACGAGGCGACCAGTTCGATCGATACCCGTACAGAGCGGATCATTCAGGAAAGTATGGATCGCCTGATGCACGGAAGAACGACATTTGTCATCGCGCATCGTCTTTCCACAGTCCGCAATTCCGACTGTATCATGGTTCTGGAACAGGGACGGATCATCGAGCGCGGTACTCATGACCAGTTGATCGCGGAGAAAGGAAAGTATTACCAGTTGTATACCGGAAATGCGATCAGCGCATAAAGAAAAGTAAGTACAAAAGACCATTTCGGTCGGGATCGGGAAGCTGTCAAAGCTGCGCCTGATCCTGAACGGAATGGTCTTTTCACATTTTTTATAATTTCAATTTGGAAAATGCGTCCGCAAATGCATTGTTGAGCGGTTCGTTTGCTTCTTTCGCCTGCTTTTTCAAGTATTGATTGACGTCGCGTTTGCTGCCGCTTTTTCCCTCTTTTTTCTTTCTGGCTTCAAAAGAACTGAGCTTTTCTTTGTAACCGCAGGAGCAGACAAAACGCTGACCGTCTCCTTTTCCGACGAGATCCATCTTTTTGTGGCAGTTCGGGCAGCGGGCGTTTGTCTTGCGCGAGAGTGTCTCCCGGTGTCCGCATTCCCGATCCTGACAGACGAGCAGTTTTCCGTGCTTTCCGTTTACTTCCAGCATATATTTTCCGCAGACCGGACATTTTGTGCGGGTCAGATTCTCATGGCGGAACGTGCCGTTTCCGCGTTTAATCTCATTGATCAGCGTCTTTGTATAGGATTCGATCTCTGCCATAAAAGTGCGGTCAGATTCAGTCCCTTTTGCGATCGCCTGAAGACGGAGTTCCCATGCGGCAGTTAGCTCGGGACTTTTCAGATCCTGTGGAACAAGTTCCAGCAATTGTTTTCCCTTGGAAGTGATATGGATCTCGCTGCCGCGTTTTTCCATCAGGAAGCTGTGGAATAATTTCTCGATGATGTCTGCACGCGTGGCGACGGTTCCGAGTCCTCCGGTCTCGCCCAGCGTACGCACGATCGTCTTGTCCCGGTGTTCCAGATATTTGACCGGATTTTCCATCGCCGCGATCAGTGTTCCCTCTGTAAAATATGGCGGCGGCGTTGTTTTGCCCTCTTTGACGACAATGGAAGCAACCGGGATCCGGTCGCCCTTATGAAATGTGGAGAGCGACGAAAGGGCTGTGTCGGATCGGGTTCTGAAATCAGTTGGGGAATCCGTAAATTCATCTTCGTCATCGGAAAATAGATCGGAAGCATAGGCTTCGCGCCAGCCGGGGCTTGTTAAGACATTGCCTTTGGCGTGGAATACCTCAGAACCAAGCTGTGCTTTGACCGCAGTCTCCTCGTATTCGCAGACCGGACAGAGTACGGCGAGGAAACGACGGACGACAAGATCGTAAATCTTTCGCTCTTCGTTTGTCATATGTTCCAGCGAGACAAACTGCTCGGTCGGAATGATCGCGTGATGATCGGATACTTTCTGATCATTGACAAATGCTTTCGTCGGGCGGAGTTTTGTTCTTGCGAGAGACAGCGCCAGCTTCCGGTACGGACCGACAGCGCAGGACTCGAGCCGCTCTTTCAGCGTGCCGATCATGTCGGTTGTCAGATACCGGGAGTCGGTTCGCGGGTAGGTCAGGACTTTGTGCGTTTCGTAGAGACGCTGCATGATGTTTAATGTTTCTTTGGCGGAAAATCCGTAACGCTTGTTGGCTTCCTGCTGAAGCGCAGTCAGATCGTACAACGCCGGGGATGTGGAAGTTTTTGTTTTCTTTTGCACGTCCAGGATTTCGAAAGAAGCATCTGCCGGATCGGCGAGAGCGCGGATCTGTTCCGCGCGCGCCTTGTCAAACGTACGGTTGGAACCGGACTTCTTATCAGTCCAGACGAATGGAACGCCGTTTGCAAGCGCCGATACCGTATAAAATGGCTGCGGCTGAAACTGCCGGATTTCCTGCTCTCTTGCGGCGATCATGGCAAGGGTCGGTGTCTGGACACGTCCGCAGGAAAGCTGCGCGTTGTATTTGCAGGTGAGGGCACGGGTCGCGTTGATGCCGACAACCCAGTCGGATTCGGCGCGCGCCACGGCGGCACGGTACAAATTGTAGTAGTCTTTTCCCGGTTTTAAATGTGCGAATCCATCCCGGATCGCTTTGTCGGTGACGGAGGAGATCCAGAGACGTTTCAGAGGCTTTTTGTTTCCGGCTTTCTCGAGGATCCAGCGCGCCACAAGTTCTCCCTCGCGCCCGGCGTCGGTGGCGATGATGATGTCGGAGACGTCTTTTCGGAAGATCTGTTCTTTGACTGCATGGAACTGTCGCCCGGTCTGTTTGATGACGACCAGTTTCCAGTCTTTCGGGAGCATCGGAAGGGTCTCCAAATCCCAGGACTGGTATTCTTTTCCGTATTCCTCCGGATCGGCCAGTGTGACCAGATGACCAAGCGCCCAGGTGACGATATATTCGGTTCCCTCTATATAAGTATTTGTTTTTTTATTACAGTGTAAAACCCGCGCGATATCGCGTGCAACGGATGGTTTTTCTGCGATGACGAGATGTTTCATGATACAAATTCCTTTCATTCTGATTCTGCACATTGATGGTATCGTAAGCGGGTCGAAAAGTCAATGGATTCCGGGGATTCGATGCATTATCCGGGAAAAAGCGGGAGATACTGATGATAAAAGCAAGCGGTGGCATTTTCGGGGAAAATGTCATATAGATATTGCAGGATCATGAGGAGGAAACAAGATGTATCAGCATTTACCGATCCGGGACGTCTATGCCCGGGAAATTCTGGATTCCAGAGGAAATCCGACGATCGAAGTGGAAGTATTGGCGGGGGATCATACGGTGGGGCGCGCTTCGGTACCGTCCGGCGCGTCTACGGGGAAATTTGAGGCGACGGAGCTTCGGGACGGCGGAGCACGTTATCAGGGAAAGGGCGTGCAGAGGGCAGTCGAGCATGTCAACGCACATCTGGCAAATGCAGTGATCGGGATGAATGTATTTGACCAGAAAGAGATTGACCGTGTGCTCTGCAAAACAGACGGAAGCGTGAACAAGAAAAATCTGGGAGCAAACGCGCTGCTCGGCGTATCGCTGGCAGCCGCGCATGCCGCGGCCAATGCGCTTCGGCTTCCGCTTTACAAATATCTGGGCGGCGTCAACGCAAAACGGCTTCCGGTTCCGATGATGAATATTTTAAATGGGGGAGCGCATGCGGATAATACGCTGGATTTTCAAGAATTTATGATCATGCCGGTGGGAGCGGAAAATTTCCGGGAGGGACTTCGGATGTGCGCGGAAATTTATCAGGTGCTAAAACAGCTTTTGAAGAAAGCAGGACTGGAAACTGCGGTCGGAGATGAGGGTGGATTTGCGCCGGATCTCCCGGGGGCGCGGGAAGCGCTGCAGTTTTTAAAGGATGCGGTGGAAGAAGCCGGATACGAGATGGGAAAGGATATCCGTATCGCGTTGGATGTGGCGGCGTCGGAATTGTATCATGCGGAAAGCGGAAAGTATCTGTTCCCGGGGGAGAGTAAGATGACCGGGCAGAAGATCGTGCGCACGGCAGAAGAGATGATCGACTATTATCAGGAACTGGCTCTGGAATTTCCAATCTGTTCGATCGAGGATCCGCTGGACGAGGAAGACTGGGACGGCTGGGAACTTCTGACAACAAGGCTTGGCGGCGAGATCCAGCTTGTCGGGGACGACTTGTTCGTGACGAATACAAAACGTTTAAAGCAGGGGATCGAGCGCAATGTGGCAAATGCGATCCTTGTGAAAGTGAATCAGATCGGAACGTTGACCGAAGCGGTCGAGGCGATCGAACTTGCACAGAAATCCGGGTATCGGGCGATCGTTTCGCATCGGTCCGGCGAGACGGAAGATACGACGATCGCGGATCTGGCGGTGGCGTTCAACACCGGGCAGATCAAGACCGGCGCGCCGTGCCGGGGAGAGCGTGTGGCAAAATACAATCAGCTTCTGCGGATCGCGGAAACGTTGGAATAAGAAAAGTGTTTGCTTTGGGTAGGAAAATGTACTAAGAAAGTTGTGAAAAATGTGGAAATCATCTTGTGTTCAATCTTATCTTGTGCTAAAATGAGTAAGGTTTATCCACAGGAGGTGTGAACGGATGGAGATTTTGAAAATTATTCTGACAATTATTTTTGTTATAGATTGTATTGCATTATCAGCAATTATTCTTCTGCAGGAGGGAAAATCCGCGGGACTTGGAACGATCAGCGGTGCGGCGGAAAGTTACTGGGGACAGAACAAAGGTCGCTCGATGGAGGGCGCGCTTGTAAAGTCCACAAAGTTTCTGGCGATTTTGTTCCTTGTACTGGCGGTTGTGCTGAACTTAAAGATTTTTAACTAAGAGGATGAAGATGACAAAACACTCTATATATCAGATATAGGGTGTTTTTTTGTATCGGCGACGAGCCAAAGTCCGGGCTTGCCCGAGACCTTGGCGACTGCTTACAATCCCGGTATGTGCGTTTTGGCACTTCCGGTGATTCACTTTGCGCGAAATAAAGGAGGGATACGAGTGAAGAAGACAGACCGAAAAAGGAACACGTCCGAAAAAGACAGCGTATTTGAAAAAAGAAAAAAAGTGATCTATGATTTTATCTGTGACGATCTGTATGTGCCGATGAAAGCAAAAGAGATCGCGGCAGTGCTTCAGGTACCGAAAGAACAGCGGGAAGATCTTCGGGCAGTGCTGGATGCGCTGGAAGCGGAGGGGAAAATCTTCGTGTCAGCCAAGGGGAAATATACAAAAGGACAGGCGAAGCGGCTGACCGGAACGTTTCAGGCACATGCGAGAGGATTCGGATTTGTGATCCGGGAGGGGGAGACGGAAGATGTTTTCATTCCGGAAGAGCAGACTTGCGGCGCATTTCAGGGCGATGAGGTGGAATTTATCATTACCCGGCAAAAAGAGAGCGCATCGTTCGGAGGCGGCGAAAGAAGAATGGAGGGAAAGATCGTAAAGATCCTCTCTCACACAACGACCCGGATCGTCGGGCTTTATGAGAAATCAAAGCGTTTCGGATTTGTCAGACCGGATGATCAGCGCGTTTTGAAAGATATTTATATCCCGGAGGGAAAAGAAAAAGGTGCGGTGAGCGGACACAAAGTGGTGGTAGAGCTGACTTCCTACGGTGGACAGGACATGAAGCCGGAGGGGAAAGTGGCGGAGATCATCGGGCACATCAATGATCCGGGGACGGATATTCTTTCAATCGTAAAAGGGTATGATCTGCCGATGGAATTTCCGGAACGGGTGATGAATCAGGCGGAGCGTGTCGCAAAAGACGTCAGTGAAGCGGATATGGCGGGACGGTTGGATCTGCGAGACTGGCAGATGGTAACGATCGACGGCGAGGACGCAAAAGATCTCGACGATGCGGTTTCCCTGACGATGGAGAATGGAAATTATAAATTGGGCGTGCATATTGCCGATGTGACGAATTATGTGCAGGAAAAAAGCGCGCTTGACCGGGAAGCATTGAAGCGCGGAACGAGCGTTTACCTTGTGGATCGGGTGATCCCGATGCTTCCGCATACATTATCCAACGGGATCTGTTCGCTGAATGCCGGGGAAAATCGTCTGGCATTGAGTTGCATCATGACGGTGACGCCGAAAGGAGACGTGATCGATCATCAGATCGCGGAGACCGTGATCCGGGTGGATGAGCGGATGAGCTACACAAGTGTGGCGAAGATATTGGAACAACAGGATGAAGCCGAGCGGGACAAATACCGGACGCTTGTCCCGATGTTTGAGCAGATGGCGGAACTTTCCCATATTATCCGGGAACATCGGAAACAGCGGGGATCTATTGATTTTGATTTTCCGGAGACGAAGATGGTGCTGGATGAGAACGGGCGTCCGATTGACATCAAACCTTACGAGCGGAACACCGCGACAAAGATGATCGAGGATTTTATGCTCCTTGCAAACGAGACGGTTGCGGAAGAGTATTTCTGGAGGGAACTCCCGTTTTTATACCGGACGCATGAGACGCCGGATGACGAAAAGATCAAGAAGCTGAGCACACTGATCAATAACTTCGGCTATCATATCCATGTCGGAAACGGTGTACGTCCGATGGAAGTACAGAAGCTTCTTGGAAAAGCCGAGGGGACGCCGGAGGAAGCGCTGATCGACCGGCTGGCGCTCCGCTCGATGAAGCAGGCAAAATACAGCCCGGAGAACACGGGACATTTTGGGCTGGCGGCAAAATATTATACGCATTTTACTTCCCCGATCCGTCGATATCCGGATCTTCAGATCCACCGGATCATCAAAGACGATCTGCGCGGTCGGATGCGGGAGGAACGGATCGCGCATTATGAGAAGATACTGCCGGAAGTGGCGCTGCAGTCCTGTGTGACGGAACGGCGTGCGGAGGAAGCCGAGCGAGAGACCGTGAAGCTGAAAAAAGTAGAATATATGAAAGAGCGGATCGGCGAAGAATTTGACGGCGTGATCTCGGGGATCACAAGATGGGGCGCTTATGTAGAACTGGAAAATACGATTGAGGGTCTTGTACATGTGACGAATATGTACGACGATCATTATGAATATTTTGAAGAACAGTACGAGCTGATCGGGGCGCATACGCGAAATGTCTATAAGCTGGGACAGCCGGTACGGGTGCGCGTGTTAGGTGTGGATCGTCTGCAGCGGACGATTGATTTTGAATTCTGTGAAGCAGACAGCAGGCAGCAGTCCGACCGGGAATCGTAAGTAGTCGGACGATCGACGGGCGTCCGGATATACAGAGGACGTCCGGATAAAGGGAGATTAGAAAATGGCAAAAACAGAGGGAAAACTGATCGCAAACAATAAAAAGGCATACCATGATTATTTTATTTTGGAAAAATATGAAGCGGGTATCGTGCTTGCCGGCACGGAGGTGAAATCACTCCGTATGGGAAAATGCAGCATCAAGGAGTCGTTTATCCGGATTGAAAACGGAGAGATGTATCTCTATGGCATGCACATCAGTCCGTATGAAAAGGGGAATATCTTTAATAAAGATCCGCTCCGTGTGCGGAAACTTTTGCTGCACAAAAAGGAGATCGACAAGATTTTCGGAAAGATGAAAGAGCAGGGGAATACGGTCGTGCCGCTTCAGGTTTATTTCAAAGGAAGTCTTGTCAAAGTGGAGATCGGGCTTGCAAAAGGAAAGAAACTTTACGACAAGCGGGATGATATTGCGAAGAAAGACCAGAAACGGGAAGCACAGAGAGAATTTAAGATTCGGAATCTGTAAAACAAAAGAGACAGGCGAGGTGGCGAGCGATATATGAATATACAGGAAGTGCTCAAGCAGGTACAAGAGGGGACGCTCTCTGCGGAACAGGCAGAAGCGATGCTCCGTGAGGAGCATTTTGCGGGAAAAACTGCTGCAAAAAAGACTCTTATGGAAAATGATTTTGCGGAAATGGGTTATGCAAAACTGGACACCGACCGCAAACGGCGTACCGGATTTGCGGAAGTTGTGTTCTGCAGTGGGAAAAGTGTGGAACAGTTGGTGTCCATTTATCGACGTATTTATGATACGGAGGGGGAAGTGCTCGGAACGCGCGCGTCCAAAGAACAATATGAGGAAGTGCGCCGCATTTTTCCGGCCGTTTCTTATGACGCCGCGTCGCGGATTTTGAAGATTGAAAAGCCGGATAAAGAACGGATCGGCAAGATCGCCGTGTGCACGGCAGGTACTGCCGATATTCCGATGGCGGAGGAGGCGGCGCAGACCGCGGAATTTTTCGGGACGCGCGTGGAACGGGTCTACGATGTGGGAGTCAGCGGACTGCACCGGCTTTTATCCCGGCTGGATACGATCCGGACTGCAAACTGTGTGATAACGGCTGCGGGTATGGAGGGGGCATTGGCAAGTGTGATCGGAGGGCTGGTGAGCGTTCCGGTGATCGCGGTTCCGACATCGGTGGGATACGGAGCGAATTTCGGAGGAGTGTCCGCATTACTGACGATGATCAATTCCTGTGCAAACGGCGTGGCAACCGTCAACATCGACAATGGTTACGGCGCCGGGTATCTGGCGGTACAGATCAACCGATTAGCCTGCCGCCCATCGCACAGGGATGCGGCAGAATAAAGCCACATTTTACAGCGGATTTTCAAGCATAACGGCAGGAATCGACATAGAATAGATATAGAATCGACAGGTTTTCTCTTGACTTTGTGTTATATTTCATATAGAATAGTCATGCAGAGAAATCTGCTGATCCATATGAGGGCTTGTACTGGTTTCGACAGGGATTCTGAAGATGGAGAAGCTATCCGCAGGCAGATGCGTCAAATCGCAAACTTAAAATTAAACGCTAACGATAATTTCGAATTAGCTGCAGCCTAAATGCTGCATGTCAGCCCCGGGGCACCCGCACCTTGGGAATCTGGCATCAACGATGCGGGAAACGATGCAGGCAAAGCTTTGAGCTTGTAGGCGTATTATGAAGCTACTGAAACCGTAAGGGTGTTAGTTCCCGTGTGGCGGAGGGAATGAAAAAGAACTGACTATGATAGTAGAAGTACATGGGATGGATTTTTGGACGCGGGTTCGATTCCCGCCAGGTCCACTGAAACGTGTTAAGTCGACCCCATCGTTGGGACGGCTTTTCCGAATGAAATTCAATGAATGTAAAATCCGCACTCGGTAACGGGTGCGGATTTTGCTTGGATAAGTAGAACTTTGCGATGGTCACGTAGTTTTATTTAAGAAAATTTTACAATGACTGGCAAGGTTTGTTTCAGTTTTTCAAGATTTCCTCAGGTAAGGTAATTTGGATTAAGATGTTTTTTATTATAAGCATAAATTGTATTTTTCGTAAGTTCTTCAAGAAGTCGTGTGAAGAATCTTTCTCATGAGCTGAAATTACCACTTTCAATATATTCGCTTGGAGAGTTCAGAATTTTTTGAAGTGTTTCTTCGTGGAAGATTCCGGATAAATCTGATGCAGAGAATTGTATACTTGCCGTGTATTTTGATAATAACCGCTATTTTTTAAACAATAGATTTCATTTACACTGTAAGGCAGAGTGTGCAGATCATCTCTTGTGATAAAAACAAAATAACAATCAGACTTCAGTACGGCAGCTGCAAATCTTTTGGAATATAAAAAATGTTCCTGTTCATCGGCAAACACAATGGTGTCAGATAGTCTTTCCAGACGGATAAGTACACTTTCGAGATCTCCGGATAGTACTGCACATTTTTTCTTGCAGATCACATCTGTTCCCGGACCGGTTCTGCCGGAAAGATAGTCATTGATAATTTGGATCAATGTTGTTTTGCCGGTAGCACTGTCTCCCTGAATGATAGTTATATTTCTTCGTAAATTTAATTCATATCTCAACTTCTTTGTTGAGACAACGACTTTTATATTACCTTTCAATAATTTCCACCTTCTGAAATTCTTTCAGGAAATCTTCATAGGTATGAATGATATGTCCGCTGTTTTTGATACATATATCAAAAGGTTCCGGAAATTCCATTTCATAACCTAATCGGATCGTCAGATCAGTTCTTTTCCCGATTTCAAGAATCCATTTTGCACAGTTATCACCGCAGGCGGATGCGTTTACGATCAGATCAGGTTCTTTATACATGATAATGAGTGCTTTTACTCCTCCGGACAGACGTTCAGGTGCAATCTGTCCGAGTATGGGACTGTTGATCATGTGAGGGGATTCTACGATGGAACTGTCTACATCAAACACCATTGTTTTTACCAGATTATCGTTAAACCACTCTTCTTCGTAATTATATTTAAAGTAAGTATCTGGACTGAATACATAGTTTTTGTTATCTAAGTCAGCAGAACCACGACTGATGATAATATTTAACATATATGCTGAGCTCCTTTTGAAAAATGTTAGCGCCAGTGTACACTGACGTTACCGTTCTATTGGCATTATAATACATTTGCTTTATAATCTCCACCGGTTTTGTTAATTTCCGGTTATACTTTGGAAAAATGTTCGAATCGGGTATTTTATAAAAATCCCGGTTATGATATGATAATAATATCTGTCTTGTCCGTGGATGGCAGTATCGTTTTTGCTTTTTGCGTATGGAACTGTCATTTGCAAAGAGGAGATACCGGACGGATCAGGATATGGGGAGAAGACAGCAGGAGAGAATAGAAGAAAGGGGTTTTTGATATGCCGACAACATATACACATTATCGATTTGGAAAGGACGTTATGAGCGCGCTTCCGCGTCCACTCCAGAAGTCTATTGAGGTCAACAGGGAACTGTTTGATATCGGGCTGCACGGACCGGACATCCTGTTTTATTATCAGGTGTTTTCTAAAAATCATGTCAATGGACTTGGATACAAAATGCACGATCAGATGGCGGATGCTTTCTTTAAGAGAGCGGTGGAAGTGATCGGCGCTTCCGAAGATAAAGGGGCGGCGCGCGCATATATTTATGGATTTATCTGTCATTTTGCATTGGACAGCGAGTGCCATAAATACATTGAGAAAATGATCCAGGTCAGCGGGATCTCACATTCCGAGATCGAGATGGAACTGGATCGGGTATTTTTGACCGATGACTTTATCAATCCGGTGACATACCTTGGAACAAAGCATATTCATCCGACGCTGGAGAATGCGCAGGTGATCGCTCCGTTCTTTGAGGGAATCACGGCGGAGGAAGTGAAGCAGTCTCTTTCTTCGATGGTCTGGGTGCACAAACTTCTGCTCGCGCCGAAGCCTTTTAAAAGAAAGATCGTGTTCGGCGGCATGAAGATCGCGGGCATGTACGATTCCATGCACGGACTTGTGATGAGCGAGCAGCCGAATCCGGCATGTGCCGATTACTGTCAGCTGTTAAAGAAGCTGTATGCGGGCGCAGTTCCGCTGGCGGCAAGTCTGATCCTGCAGTATCAGAAAGTATTGTTTCATGGAGAAGAATTGCAGAAACGGTTCCATGAGACGTTCGGAGCAGGGGAAGACTGGGAGAAACTGCCGCTGTAAAATGAGAATATTAAAAGCAAAAGATAACTTTGAGTAAAAACGAGGGGGAGGGCGACCATGAAATTTAAGATGACGCCAATGGAGAAAAAGTGGGTGCTGTACGATGTGGGAAATTCTGCATTCACGATGCTTGTATCGACGATCTTTCCGATTTATTTTAACTACCTCGCGGGAAACGCGGGGATTTCGGATGTGGATTATCTGGCATACTGGGGATATGCCGCATCTGTCAGTACGCTGTGCGTAGCGCTTTTGGGACCGACGCTCGGTGCGATCGCAGATACGAAGAATTTCAAAAAAAGGATTTTTAAGTGGACGCTGGCTGTCGGTGTGCTCGGATGTGTGATCCTGGGATTTTTGTCGTCGTGGATCTGGTTTCTCGGAATCTTTGTGCTGGCAAAAGTGGGATATTCTTCGAGTCTTGTATTTTATGACGCGATGCTGACGGATGTGACGGAGCCGGAGCGGATGGATACGGTCTCTTCCCATGGATTTGCCTGGGGATATATCGGAAGCTGTATCCCGTTTATCGCCAGCCTCGGCGTCGTGCTTGGCGGCGGCAGTCTGGGACTGAGCATGCAGGCATCCATGACGATCGCATTTCTGATCACTGCGGTCTGGTGGCTCGCATCGGCAGTTCCACTGCTTCTGTCCTTTCAGCAGAAACACTATGTGGAAGTGTCCGGGCATGTGGTGCGCGAAAGTTTTGCGAGACTGGGACGGACATTTCTGGATATAAAGAAAGAAAAGCACATTTTTGTGTTCCTGCTTGCATTTTTCTTCTATATTGACGGTGTGTATACGATCATCGATATGGCGACCGCTTACGGACAGGCTTTAGGTCTGGACAGTACGGGACTCCTGCTTGCGCTTTTGCTGACGCAGGTCGTGGCATTCCCGTCGGTTCTGATCTTAAATCAGGTGGCAAAGCGTGTAAAACCGACACAGATCCTTACCGTCTGCATTTTTGCGTATCTCGGGATTTCCGTTTATGCATATTTCCTCGATACGCAGACAGATTTCTGGATCCTTGCGGTTCTGGTCGGGATGTTCCAGGGATCGGTGCAGGCGCTGTCCCGTTCCTATTTCGGAAAGATCATTCCGGCCGAGAAAGCGGGAGAATATTTCGGAATATACGATATCTGCGGAAAAGGCGCGGCAATCCTCGGCACGACACTGGTATCTGTGATGAGTCAGATCACCGGGAAAATGAATGTCGGCGTCAGCGCGATCTCGGTCTTGTTTGTGATCGGACTGCTATTGTTCAGAAAAGCAATGAAGATGAACGAAGAGCGGGAAAAATGTGAATAAAAGCAAATAAATGTGAATAAAATCGGAAAAAAGAAAATCTCCGGAGGAAAACCATGTGTGAAAATAATGAGATATTTACACAGGATCCGACCGGAGATTTTTGTTGTCTAAAAAAAGTGTGAAATTCGTCAAAATCTGTTTTCGGCATGTTATAATTATAGGAAAATACCGGGGGCATACACGGATAACGCATTTTGCCCCAAACATCATATCGACAGCGGAGAAAGAAAGGTGTAAACATATGGCGGCTTTTGTGGAATTAAAGCATATTACGAAAGTATATAAAATGGGCGAGGTGGAGATCCGGGCAGTTGACGGGATCGATTTTGAGATTGAAAAGGGTGAGCTTGTTGTGATCGTCGGACCGAGCGGCGCGGGAAAGACGACGGTGTTGAATATTCTGGGCGGCATGGATACCGCGACGAGCGGCAAGATCATTGTGGACGGTGCGGATATTACCCGGTATAACGAACGGCAGCTTACGTCTTACCGGCGCGACGATATCGGATTTGTGTTCCAGTTTTATAATCTTGTTCCGAATCTGACTGCGAAAGAAAATGTGGAACTGGCGTTGCAGATCTGTAAAGATCCGTTGGACGCGCAGACTGTTTTGGAAGACGTAGGACTTGGCAAACGGCTGGACAATTTTCCGGCGCAGTTATCCGGAGGTGAACAGCAGCGTGTTTCGATTGCGCGGGCGCTGGCGAAGAATCCGAAACTGTTGCTGTGCGACGAACCGACCGGAGCGCTGGATTATAATACCGGAAAGGCGATCCTGAAACTGCTTCAGGATATGTGCAGGAAAAAAGGGATGACCGTGATTATCATCACGCATAACTCTGCTCTTGCGCCGATGGCAGATCGGCTGATCAAGATCAAAAACGGAAAAGTGGCGAAGATGGAGAAGAATACTTCTCCGGTGTCTGTCGATCTGATTGAATGGTAGGGAAAACAAATGAAAAAGAGAGCATTGAAAAAAGAATTTTATATGGAGATCCGGAGAAGTCTCGGGCGATTTCTTTCCATATTTTTTATCGTCGCGATTGGCGTGTCCTTTTTTTCGGGAATCCGCGCGGCGGAGCCGGATATGCGGTATTCGGGGGACGCTTATTTTGATGAAAAGAACCTGATGGACATTCAGGTGATGAGCACGCTTGGACTGACGGATGAGGATATCGAAGTACTGAAGCAGGTGGACGGCATTGAAAATGTGGAGGCGGGATATTCGACCGACGCACTTTGCGCCGGTACGGAAAGCCAGGCGGTATTACATATCATGTCGATGCTTCCGTCGATGAACGAACTGACGTTGGAGGAGGGAAGACTTCCCGAAAAACCGGATGAATGCGCGGTGGATGCGGATCTGCTGGCAAAAGACGGATTTCTGGCGCGTAACGGGTATCAGATAGGCGACACGATCAAGCTGACGTCGGGAACGGACGATCCGATCACCGATACGCTGACAGGGGACACATTTACGATCGTGGGAAGTGTGAGCAGTCCGAATTTTATTTCTTTCGGGAGAGGAAACACAACGATCGGGACCGGATCGGTGTCGGGATTTGCCGCGGTGCTGCCGGAGAGTTTCGGGATGGATGTGTATACAGAATTGTATGCCACGGTGGACGGAGCAAAAGAATTGACTGCATTTACAGACGAATATACCGATCATGTGGAACAGGTGCTCGATGAACTGGAAGCAAGAAAGGAAGAACGGCAGGATTCCAGAACGAAAGAGATCCGCGAGGAAGCGGAGTCGGAACTTGCAGACGGAAAGCAGGAACTTGCGGATGCAAAGGCGGAGGCACAGACAGAACTTGCCGATGCGAAACAACAGATCGATGACGGCTGGAAACAGTTAAATGACGGAAAAGCCCAGCTCGCTTCTTCGTATGCGGAACTGGAAAGTTCCGGAGAGACATTGGCAGCAGGGGAAGCGGAAATAGCAGAAAATGAAAAACTGTTGTCGGAAAAGACTGCGGAGCTTGAAACACAGCAGGAGACGCTGAACGAAAAGCAACGAGAACTGGACGGAAAGCTGGCGGAACTGGAGGGCAGCCAAAGTGAACTGGATGCGCAGAGAGCAGTCGTAGAACAGAACAAGACGGCTCTTGACCAGAAACAGCAGCAGCTGAACGGAAGTCAGGCGGCGTTGGATGTACAGAAGACGGAACTGGAAGCGCAGTGGGCGCAGCTTGCACAGAGCCAGGAAGCATTGGAAGAACAAAGCGCTCTGGTCGGAGTGCAGGAAAGTCAGTTGAATGAACTGAAAGCACAGTATCAGGCGCTTTTGGAAAGCGGAACCGCGGACGAAGCGACGCTGCAGGCGATGGAAGCAAAGATCGCGGAGAGTGACGCAGCGCTTGCGGCGGCAAAAGAACAGCTTTCAGGTGCGCAGGCGCAGCTCACAGCGTGGAAAAGTCAGCTGGATGAGGGGCAGGCACAGTTGGACGCAGGGCAGGCGGCGCTGACGGCAGGGCAGGAAGAACTGAATGCCGGTTATGCACAATTATCACAAGCGCAGACTCAACTGGATGAGGGGCAGGCACAGATTGACAGCGGACGCACTCAGATTTCGGAGGGGCAGGCGAAGCTGGATGCCGGAAAAGCGGCGCTGGAAAGCGGAAAAACACAGCTTGCCGATGCAAAGAGCCGGTTGGAAACTGCAAAACAGGAGATCGCAGACGGTCGGGCACAGCTGACGAGCGGGGAGCAGAAAATCGCGGAAGCCGAATCGGAGATTGCAGAGAATGAACAGAAATTGAACGACGCCCAGAAAGAATATGACGACGGCAAAGCCGAGGCTGACGCCGAGATCGCCGATGCGGAAGCAGAACTTGCCGATGCGGAAACAGAGATCGCAAAGATCGAGCCGGCAAAATGGTATATCAACAGCCGGGACGATCTGACGGATTATACCGGATATGGAGAGAATGCAGACCGGATGCGCGCGATCGGAAAAGTATTTCCGGTATTGTTCTTCCTTGTGGCGGCGCTGATCAGCCTGACGACGATGACACGAATGGTAGAAGAGCAGCGGACGCAAATCGGTACGCTGAAAGCGCTTGGCTATGACAGACGCTCGATCGCAGCGAAGTATCTCGGATATGCGACGCTTGCAACGGTGACGGGAAGTATTGTCGGTATTCTGTTCGGCGAAAAAGTATTTCCGTATATTATCATCACGGCATACGGCATCATGTATCCGCATATGCATAACGTGGTGATCCCATACAATCTGGAGTACGCACTGATGGCGTCGATGGCAGCACTTGTATGTACGTTGTTTGCGACGATCTTCTCCTGTTACAGGGAACTGCGGGAACAGGCGGCGGAACTGATGCGTCCTCCGGCGCCGAAGAACGGAAAACGTGTGCTCTTGGAGCGGATGACCTGGATTTGGAGCAGACTGAGCTTTACATGGAAAGCGACGATCCGGAATCTTGTCCGGTATAAAAAACGGTTCTTTATGACGGTGTTCGGTATCAGCGGATGTATGGCGCTTCTGCTCGTCGGCTTCGGCCTGAAAGATTCGATCTTCGATATCGGGAAAATACAGTATCACGAATTGAGTCTTTACAATGGAAACGTTGTGCTGAATGAAGAGGCTTCCGAGGAGGAGCAGGACGCGGCGGTCAAAAGACTGGATGCGGATAAACGTGTGAAATCCACGGCGGAAAATCTGCTCACACAGGTGACGATCAGCAACGGCAAAGAAGAAAAAGACGTCTTCTTAAACGTTCCGAAAGAGGAAGAACATTTTTCTGATTTTGTTGTCAACCGTGACCGGATCACAAAAGAGCAGTATACGCTCGATGACAGCGGTGTGATCCTGACCGAGAAGGCGGCGAAAGAACTGGAAGTAAAGGCGGGAGATACGATTTATGTCGTAGACGATGAAAAGGGAGAGATCCCGTACAAGATCGCAGCAGTCTGCGAAAATTATATGATGCACTATCTGTATATGACGGCAGATTTGTATCAAAATGGATTTGAAGAGGAGCCGGATTATAACTCGGTTTACTATATCATGCAGGATGGAAAAATAGCGGAGACAGAAGACGTGGGCGGTTCGGTGATCGAAGAAGAGGGCGCGCTGAGCGTCAGCTATACGACCAATGTGGAAGAACAGTTGGACGATATGCTCGGAAGTCTGAACATTGTGATCGTGGTTCTCGTGATCTCTGCGGGAATGCTCGCCTTTGTCGTTCTGTATAATTTGAACAACATCAACATTACCGAGCGGAAGCGAGAATTGGCAACGCTGAAAGTTCTTGGATTTTATCCGATGGAAGTGGCAGAATATGTATATCGTGAAAATGTGATCCTGACGGTGATCGGCGCGATCGTCGGCATTTTGCTCGGAAAGATCCTGCATCGCTTCATTATTGTGACCGTGGAGATCGACACGGCGATGTTTGGACGGAATATTGATTTCAGCAGTTTCGTATATGGGTTTCTGATCACAGTCGGATTTTCGGTATTGGTCAATGCGGTCATGTACTTTAAGCTGAAGAAGATCGATATGATAGAATCTCTGAAAAGTGTAGAATAGCGTAAAATAAGGAGGCAGGACAGATGGACAAGATCAAAATACTTGTTGTGGATGATGAAAGCCGGATGCGGAAACTTGTAAAAGATTTCCTTGTCCGGGAGGGATATATTGTACTGGAAGCCGGAGACGGTATGGAAGCAATGGACTTGTTTTATGAGGAAAAGGACATTGCGCTTGTGATCCTGGATGTGATGATGCCGAAAATGGACGGCTGGCAGGTGTGCCGGGAGATCCGGGAACATTCCCGGGTTCCGGTGATCATGCTGACGGCACGGTCGGATGAGCGGGATGAACTGCAGGGGTTTGAATTGGGCGTGGACGAATATATTTCCAAACCGTTCAGTCCGAAGATCCTTGTCGCAAGAGTCGGAGCGATCCTGCGGCGGACGCTCGGAGCAGATCCGGGAGAACTTTTAAAGGCGGGCGGAATTGAGATCGACAAAACGGCCCACCTCGTAAAGCTGGATGGAAAACCGATCGAGCTGAGCTTTAAAGAGTTTGAATTGCTGACTTATTTTGTGGAAAATCAGGGAATCGCATTATCCAGAGAAAAAATCCTCAATAATGTCTGGAATTATGATTATTTTGGCGATGCACGCACGATCGATACCCATGTGAAGAAACTGCGGAGCAAACTGGAAGAAAAAGGGGATTACATCAAGACGATCTGGGGTATGGGCTATAAATTCGAGGTAGAGTCATGAGACGTTCCATCCGGTCGATTAAAAGGCAGATGCTGGCGCTGTTCCTCGGGCTGATCATTCTGATCATGGGATTGATCTTTGCCCTCAACAGTGGATTTCTCGAGCAGTATTACGTTTCTAATAAATTGACGGAAATGACAGATATGTACCAGTTGATCGACGACCTGCTGGAATCGGACAAGCTGGATAATGAAGCGGCTTTGAATTCGATCTGGAGAAAAGCGGGACGGAACAATCTTTCGATCAATGTGGTGGACCGGGTAGCGAATTCGGTGCTGTATACGGAGCAGGAAGAAAAAGGACCGTTATTTACACGTCTGTTCGGTTATATCATCGGCGAAAATCAGAAACAAGGAAGCATGCTGGAATCGTCGGATATGTACGCGGTATACAAACAGAAACTGGATTCAGGCAGTGAATATCTGGAACTGTTCGGCGTGACGACGAACGGCTGTCTTTTGATCATACAAAGCCCGTTGGAGAGTATCCGGGACAGCGCGGCGATCGCCAATCGTTTTTTGCTGTATGTAGGAGGGGTGACGCTTATTTTGGGCGCGGTGTTCGTCTGGTTCTTTTCCAGAAAGATCACCGATCCGATCCTGGAGTTGGCACAGCTGTCCCAGCGGATGGCAAACTTAGATTTTGACGCCAAATATACCCGCGGCGGGGACAATGAGATCGGCGTGTTGGGAGAAAGCTTCAATACGATGTCGCGGAAGCTGGAAGAGACGATCTCCGAACTGAAGCGGGCGAACAACCAGCTTCAGAAAGACATTGAGCAGAAAGAAAAAATCGAGAATATGCGGAGCGAATTTCTCGGAAACGTTTCTCACGAACTGAAGACGCCGATCGCATTGATCCAGGGATATGCGGAGGGATTGAAAGAGGGCGTGAATGAAGATCCGGAGAGCCGGGAGTTTTACTGTGATGTGATCATGGACGAGGCTGACAAAATGAATCAGATGGTCAAAAATCTGCTTGTGTTAAATCAGTTGGAATTTGGCTCGGAAGAACTGGAAGTTACGCGGTTTGATGTGGTAAAATTGATCCAGGGCGTGTTGGCGAGCTGTGAGATTTTGATTCAGCAGGCGGAAGCTACGGTTGATTTTATTGCGGATGAATCGGTATGTGTGTGGGCGGATGAATTTAAGACGGAGCAGGTGTTCCGCAACTATCTGACTAACGCGATCCATCATACGGGCAAAGAACGGCGGATCGAGATTCGAGTGATGCGTAAAGAAGACAACGTCCGTGTGAGCGTATTTAACAGCGGCAATCCGATCCCGGAAGAAGACCTCGGAAAACTTTGGGACAAGTTTTACAAAGTGGACAAAGCGCATACGAGGGAATACGGAGGAAACGGGATCGGTCTTTCGATCGTCAAGGCGATCATGGAGTCATTCCACCAGGATTACGGAGTGAATAACTTTGACAATGGAGTAGAATTCTGGTTTGAATTGGATGCAAAAGAATGAGCCGCGGAAAAATGTGATGCAAAAGAACAGGAAGTTAAAGGGGGAAGAGGATGACAGTTATTATTGATTATGATGCAGGCAATATCAAAAGTGTTGAAAAAGCGCTTCAGTCGCTTGGAGAGACCGTGGAGATCACGGATGAGGCTGAAAAGATCCTGGCAGCAGACCGGGTGATCCTCCCGGGGGTCGGCGCATTTGGCGATGCGATGGAAAATCTGAACCGGCGGAATCTTGTACCGGTGATCAAAGAAGTGGTAAAAAAGAAAATACCGTTTCTTGGGATCTGTCTTGGGCTGCAGCTTTTGTTTGAACGAAGCGACGAGGCGCCGGGCGTGGAGGGGCTGGGGATTCTCCCGGGGGAGATCCTGCGGATCCCTGCTTCCGGGGGACTGAAGATCCCGCATATGGGATGGAATTCGCTTCACTTGGAGCATAACGGAAGACTGTTTCGCGGGATCGAGGAACAGGCGTATGTCTATTTCGTACATTCTTTCTATTTAAAAGCGGCGGAGGAAGAGATCGTGAAAGCATCGACAGAGTATGGCGTTCACATCCATGCTTCCGTGGAAAAAGATAACGTGTTTGCCTGTCAGTTCCATCCGGAGAAGAGCGGCGATGTGGGACTGCGGATCTTGAAAAATTTTGTGGAACTGGGGTGAGGAAATGTTTACGAAGAGAATCATTCCCTGTCTGGACGTACATGCGGGCAGGGTTGTAAAAGGAGTTAATTTTGTAGATCTCAAAGATGCCGGTGATCCGGTCGAGATCGCAAAAGCATATGACAAAGCAGGCGCGGATGAACTGGTTTTTCTGGATATTACCGCATCCTCGGATGCCCGTGAAACTGTGGTCGATCTCGTGCGCGAAGTTGCAAAATGTGTGTTCATTCCGTTTACCGTCGGCGGAGGGATCCGTACGGTGGAAGATTTTCGGACATTGCTCAGGGAGGGCGCAGACAAGATTTCGATCAATTCATCGGCGATCAACACACCGGAACTGATCTCGGAGGCGGCTGCAAAATTCGGCAGTCAATGTGTGGTGGTTGCGATCGACGCGAAAAAGCGTGCGGATGGAAGCGGATGGAACGTCTATAAAAACGGCGGACGGGTTGACGTCGGTCTGGATGCGGTAGAATGGGCGCAGAAAGCAGAGAAGCTTGGCGCGGGAGAAATTCTTCTGACAAGCATGGATTGCGATGGAACGAAGAACGGGTATGATCTGGAACTGACGAGAACGATCGCGGAGCATGTGTCGATCCCGGTGATCGCGTCCGGCGGCGCAGGAAAGATCGAACATTTCAAGGAGGCACTGACCGAGGGAAAAGCAGATGCGGCGCTGGCAGCGTCATTGTTTCATTATAAAGAACTGGAGATCCGACAGGTGAAAGAATACTTGCAGCGCGAAGACGTGCCGGTGCGGTTATAAGGAAGAGAGGAGCAAAAGAGAAATGGCAGGAATCAACGGAGACTGGTATGAGGCTTTGAAAGGGGAATTTAAGAAGCCTTATTATAAGAAATTATTCGATACAGTAAACGAAGAATATCGGACAAGGCAGATCTTTCCGCCGGCAAACGATATTTTCAATGCGTTTCACCTCACACCGTTAAAGGATGTGAAAGTGCTGATCCTCGGACAGGATCCGTATCACAACTACGGGCAGGCGCATGGCTTATGTTTTTCGGTACAGAAAGGCGTACAGGTTCCTCCGTCTCTTGTCAATATTTATCAGGAACTTCATGACGATCTGGGATGTACGATCCCGAATCATGGATGTCTGACCAAATGGGCCGAGCAGGGAGTTCTGATGCTCAATACGGTTCTCACCGTGCGGGCGCATCAGGCAAATTCTCACAGAGGGATCGGATGGGAAGAATTTACCGATGCGGCGATCCAGGTGCTTAATACACAGGATCGTCCGATCGTCTTTATCTTATGGGGAAGTCCGGCGCAGCGAAAAGAGAAAATGCTGACGAATCCGAAGCATTTGACCCTGAAAGCTCCGCATCCAAGCCCGCTGTCGGCATACCGCGGATTTTTCGGAAGCAAGCCGTTCAGTCAGACAAATGCTTTTCTGGAAGCGCATGGCGTGGAGCCGGTGGACTGGCAGATTGAATCGTAAAGCGGGAAGTGAATCAGATTATAAAATGAATCTTTTGGAAGTGCGTGATTCGGGAAAATATATTTTCAATAATACGGATGTCCAAAGTGTTTTCGAGATTACAAGAGAAACATTTGCAGGACATTTTGATGCGATCAGGGAAAAGTATGGAGATAAACAAGGAGGCGGACAATATGTGTACGGCGCTGGAAAAGTTAATAGAAGATGGAAAAAAAGAGGGGATGCAGGAAGGCAGACTTACCTCGGTCAAAAACCTGATGGGAGAGTATGGGATGGAAGGCAGAGCAGGCGATGGATGCATTGAAAATCTCACAAGAAGACAGGAATAAATATGCAGGCATGTTGAAGAAGCAGTAAGAAATCATATAAAATGTGAAGAAGTCGGAGGCTTAAAGCCACGGCTTCTTTTTTACTCATCGGAACAAATCTTAAGAAAACATTAATCAAATTTTCTGTAAAATATTCCATATTTTCAGATATGATAAATCCATCTGGCATACCGTATAAAGTGGATGCGGCAAAAAGGATGGAGGGTAACGTGAAAAGAATAATCGAAGTGAAAAATCTTTACAAGTTGTACCGTGTAGGAGATTCCATAGTCCGGGCGCTGAACGGTGTCGATTTTGCGATTTACGAGGGGGAATTCTGCGCGATCGTAGGCACGTCCGGGTCGGGAAAATCTACGCTGCTCAATATGCTTGCCGGGTTGGAAAAGCCGACAAAGGGCGAGGTGATCATAGACGGCGTGCATATGGAAGCGTTGAATGAGGAGGGGCTGGTACGATTCCGGCGGGAGAATGTCGGTTTCATCTTTCAGTCGTTTCATTTGCTCGGGACGATGAATGCGTTGGAAAATGTAGCGCTTCCCTTAAGTTTCCGCGGGGAATCCCGTGCGAGCAGACTGAAAAAAGCGGATCAGATGCTGGATCTGGTCAAGCTGAAAAAACATAAAAAACATCTGCCGAGCCAGATGTCAGGCGGACAGCAGCAACGGGTCGGCGTGGCGCGGGCGCTCGTGGTCGATCCGAAGATCATTTTTGCGGACGAACCCACGGGAAATCTGGATTCCCACACATCCGAGGAAGTGATGGAACTGATGCAGCAGGTTGTGAAAAAACAGGGGAAAACATTGGTCATGGTAACCCATGACGACCACCTTGCAGCATATGCGGATCGGATCTTTCATATTATTGACGGAAAGATCGTAAAGGTCGAAGTGAACTCTGCAAAAGAAGCGAAAAAAGAAAACGCGACAAAGAAAGAACAAACGAGAGAACAAAAGAAAGAGACAAAGAAAGAGCGGGAAAGAGAGGAAGAGCGAAAATGAGAAGAGGGAAACAGGCGGCAGGAGTCCTGCTGTGTATGGTATTGGCGGCGGCGTCCGTTCCGGGAATACCGGCAAATGCGGAAGAGGGAAAGACAAAAGATGTAAAAACAGAAGCGGTGCAGACAAAGGAGCCGGTCCAGTCTCTGAGCAGCGTCAATGGACAGGCAACGATCCCGCAGATCCGGCTTTCCGTCGGGGACGGACAGTCCACACCGCAGTATGCTGCGGAAGAGCAGGTGGAACTTGTCGTAAAAGTGACCAATCAGGGTGTGGCAGACGCGCAGAATGTCCGGATCACGCCGATGATCGACAATGCGGCGGACTGGCCGTTTGTGATCGAGAGCATGAATTACGAACAGAACCTTGGCACGATCAAAGCAGGCGAGAGAGTGGAGGCAAAATGGGCGCTGACCGTTCGCTCGGATGTGGAGACGAAATCGTACAAGTCGTTATTTGCGATTTCTTATGATGACGGCAAGACGCCTTACGATGTGCAGAAGACGATCTATGTCAATACGACGGCGAAACCGGCGGAGCAGCCGGGCGGCGGCGACGGTGGCTCCGTGCAGGATCCCAATACAAATCCGAATACAGATCCGCAGACGCCGGGAGAAACACCGGGCGGCGATGTAGGTTCCGATTCGGGAGATCTTTCCGGTATGGGAGGAGCGATGATCCCGGGAGACGGCGGCGTTTACAACAGTGATCCGGTCGTTTCCGGCGGAGGCAGTACGAGCAAGTCCGTTCCCCGTGTGATCGTGACCGGATTTGCGACGGATCCGGGGGCAGTCAATGCGGGCAGTAATTTCCGTCTGACCGTGCATGTGAAAAATACATCGTCGGCCACCGCAGTGTCCAACATGCTGTTTGATCTGCAGGCTCCGGCGGCGGGAACCGAGGGCGCGGCGGAAGCGCCGGCATTTCTTCCGGCGTCCGGTTCCAGTTCCATTTATCTGGACAGTATCCCGGCAGGGGAGACGAGAGATATTACGATCGATATGAACGCGCGGGCGGATCTGCTGCAGAAACCGTACAGTATTGCGTTGACGATGAAATATGAAGACGGAAATGCCGTGCAGTATGAGGGCGCGTCCAGTCTGGCGATCCCGGTACAGCAGGCTGCCAGATTTGAGTTCAGTGACATCGAGATCGCGCCGGGAAGCGTCGAGGTCGGAGAGGAAGCGAATCTGACCTGCAGCCTGTACAATACGGGACGTGTGAAATTATATAATGTCAAGGCGTCGTTTGTCGGCGATGGGATCAAAGGAAAAGATGTGTTTGTCGGTAATCTGGAATCCGGTGCAACCGGAACGATCGACGGCATGCTGACGGCGGAAAGCGAGATTCCGGCAGGTACAAAATGTAAGATGGTCGTTACATACGAAGACGTCTCCGGCAATGTGTCTACAACGGAGAAAGAGTTTGAATTGGAAGTTCTTCCGATGGCGGCAGACGATATGCCGGCAGATGCAGCGACGGTAGAGCAGAAAGCCTCCATACCGGTAGTACCGATCGTGATCGGAGTTCTTGTTGTGGCAGGAGTCGTCCTGACGATCGTGCTTCTTCGCAGAAAAAAGAAAAAACAGATGTTGGCAGAAGAGGAGGATTTGGCAGATGAGGTGGATCGACTTACTGAGGATGAGTAGCGGCAGCCTCAAACGAAGAAAATTGAGAACATTTCTGACGGTCTTAGGCGTTGTGATCGGAACGGCGTCCATCGTTGTCATGATCTCGCTTGGGCTTGGAATGCAGCAGTCTCTCTATCGGGAGATCGAGCAGTCCGGCGGTATGACGAGCATTACGGTGACAGGAAAAGATGTGGGAAGCCGGATGGTGTATACGAGTGATGATCAGATGGGAGACGAGACTAAAAAATATATCACCGACGAGACGATCAAAGAATTGGAAAAATTAGAACATGTGGCAAGCGCGAGTCCGTCGCTTACGATGAATTCGGTGCTGCTGTCCGGAAAATATGAGGGATATATCCAGTTGGTCGGGCTGACGCCGGAAGAAATGAAACGGCAGAATATGAAACTGACGGATGACAGCCGTCTGCCGGATGAGGATGCCCAGAATCTGGAACTGATCTTCGGAAACGGCGTCCCGACGATGTTCTATGAGCGGGGAAGCGGAAAAGGCTATTGGGAAACAATGGAACTTCCGGATATTGATTTCCGAAACGATCAGATGTTTCTGATCCTGGATCAGGATGCATTTTTCAATGCCCAGCAGAATACGCCGGTGAGTGAGAATTCGGGAGACCAGAGCGCGCAAAGCGGCGGGAATGCATCTGCAGGTACACAGAAGCCGCCGAAGAAATATGTGGTGAACGCCTGTGGGATGGTCGCTGGGGACGTGGAGTCTTATAATGCCAACTATTATGATGTATACTGCAATATCGACGTGCTTCGCTCGATGCTGCAGAAAGAGTTTGCCGGACGTGCGATCCCGGGACAGCCGACGACCAAGACCGGAAAGCCGTATCGGTTCTTTGCCTACACAACCGCAAAAGTGCAGGCGGACGAACTCGACAATGTGGAAACGCTTGCGAATCAGATCCGGGAACTGGGGTACAATGTGTCCACCAATGCGGAATATCTGAAGAGCATGCAGAAACAGTTTGCGATGGTGCAGGCTCTTCTCGGCGGGATCGGAGCCGTGTCGCTGTTCGTGGCGGCGATCGGGATCGCGAATACGATGATGATGTCGATCTATGAGCGGACCAAAGAGATCGGCGTGATCAAAGTCCTCGGCTGTAGTTTGCGGAACATTAAGACGATGTTTCTTATGGAAGCCGGATTCATTGGATTTATCGGCGGTGTGATCGGAAATATACTGAGCTTTTTGATGTCGGTTTCGATCAATTTCCTTGTGGCGAAAAGCGGCGGCGTCGGTCTGGACGGCAATCTGTCCTATATTCCGCTCTGGCTTGTTCTGGCGTCGATGGGATTCGCAGTGTTCGTCGGAATGGCGGCAGGATATTTCCCGGCATTGCGCGCGATGCGTTTAAGTCCGCTTGCGGCGATCCGGAATAATTAGAAAGCATCATTCTTCGATGATCTGGATCTCCAGATAATCAAAATCAATACTGTCTACAAAATTATCCTGATAAAATCTGGCTTTGTCATGGCGCTTGAAATCAGCGATCGTCGTGTCAAGCCAGATTGGTTTGCTTAAATCAAATTCATAGCATATCGCATCAAGCGCATGAAAAATCTTATGTGTGCGGGTGTCGTCGGTATCGTCACAGATCACGGTATCCCGAAGCATCCGGTTGTCTTTAAATTCTTTTCCCCATAAACGAAACATAGCAAAGTTCCTCCTTTTTTAATGAAAAGAGTATACCATTGCCATCTGTGAAATGCAACATGGTGTGGTAGTTTTGGGAGGAGTATGATATAATGCGGTTGTTATCTGCGCCGGGAAGAAAAATAAAAAGAGGCGCGGAGATAAGAGGAGAACAGGAAAATGAAAAGTATTTTGGACCGGATTTTTGTGGACGGCCTTGGAGGGATGGCGCACGGATTATTTGCTACGCTGATCATTGGAACGATCATCCAGCAGATCGGATTGTTTGCGGGCGGAGATTTTGGGAATATGCTGTATATGGCAGGAAAGATGGCGGCGGCGATGACAGGCGCCGGGATCGGTGTCGGTGTGGCAAGGAAATTTAATGCAGATCAGTTGGTTGTCGTATCGGCGGCGACGGTAGGAATGATCGGAGCGTTTGCGGGCAAACTGCTTGCAGGAGAAGTACTGACGGACGGAAACGTCTTTCTGGCAGGACCGGGAGAGCCGCTGGGAGCATTTGTGGCTGCCTACGTTGCGATCGAGATCGGTATTCTGATCTCCGGGAAGACAAAACTGGATATTTTGATCACACCGTTTGTGTGTATCGGAGTCGGAACGGCGACCGGACTGGTTGTGGGACCGCCGATCTCACGGTTTATGGGATGGCTCGGATCGCTGATCAACTGGGGAACGGAACAGCAGCCGTTTTTGATGGGGATCGTTGTATCCGTATTGATGGGAATGATCCTGACGCTTCCGATCAGCTCGGCGGCTATTGGAGTGATCCTGAATCTGTCGGGGCTTGCGGCGGGCGCGGCGACGATCGGCTGCTGCTGCAACATGGTGGGGTTTGCCGTGGCAAGTTTCCGGGAAAATGGGTTTGGCGGATTTCTGGCGCAGGGGATCGGCACGTCGATGCTCCAAGTCCCGAATATCGTAAGACACCCGAAGATCTGGCTGCCGGCGATCCTTTCCAGTGCGATCTTAGGACCGGTCGGCACGATGCTTCTGCATATGACGAACAACGCGACCGGATCCGGCATGGGAACCGCCGGGCTGGTGGGGCAGATCATGACCTGGCAGGTGATGACACAGACCGAAGCGCCGGTGGTCGTGCTTTTGAAGATCCTCCTGATCCAGATCGTTCTTCCGGCCGCGCTCACATTTGGATTTTCGGAATTCATGCGGCGTAAAAAATGGATCCGTTTCGGGGAGATGAAGCTGGATCTGTAAACTTTCTTAAAAAAGAGTGAAAATCATGACAGGAAAATCGGAATATGCTACAATGCAGAGGAATGGGAACGTACAGTCAGATGTTCTCATTAAATGAAATTCTCCGTGTTGTGCAGGCATCGCGGAAGAAGATACGGGAGGGAGTACAGAATTTGGGAGAAGAACGGCAGATCAACGATGCGATACGGAATTATGAGGACGTTGACAGCTGGAAAACAGTGATTTTTCTGTATAATGCAGCATTAAAAGAAGTAGGAACGAAGCTGGAGATCTTAAACGATGAGTTCCAGCATGTACATAAGTATAATCCGATCGAACATATCAAGACGAGGATCAAGACGCCGGAAAGTATCGTCAAGAAGTTAAAGCGCAACGGACACGAAGTCTCGATCGAGAATATGGTCCGGTATATCAACGACATTGCAGGCGTGCGGCTGATCTGTTCTTTTACGTCGGATATTTACCGACTGGCGGAGATGATCGGAAACCAGAGCGATCTGAAAGTCATGACGATCAAAGATTATATCAAGAACCCGAAAGAGAGCGGATACAAAAGCTATCATATGCTCGTGTCGGTTCCGATCTTTCTTTCGGACAGCGTTGTGGACACGAAAGTGGAGATCCAGATCCGGACGATCGCGATGGATTTCTGGGCGAGTCTGGAGCATAAGATCTACTACAAGTTCGAGGGGAACGCTCCGGATTATATCAGCCGGGATCTGCGCGAATGTGCGCAGATGGTTTCGGAGCTGGACGATAAGATGCTCTCTTTGAATGAGGCGATCCAGGCATGTCTCGAAGAACAGAACGGCATTGATTATGTAGAAGAGCGCAATCGGATGAGCAGTGTGGCCAACGGCCTGATCGGCGGAAGCTATATAAAAAAGTAATGGCAGCGTCGGTGTACAAGGATGCATATTTTCCCTTGTACATCGGCGTAATACAGGAAAAAAGGAAAAGTCCCATGGATTTCTGCGGAAACCGGAGGGACTTTTTTGTATAGGAGGAACTGAATCGGATGACGATGCTTTTCTTGACCCATCTGCGGATTTCCCGTATAATATTCAGCAAACGGGTAAAGTGAGATGGGGAATATGGCAAAGGCAGTAAAGATCAAATTCATAGAACTTGGCGCAGGTGGAATCCTTTATCTTGCGGCATTGTATACCGCAGGAGATGGAGAGTGGACGAGCGGGGCAGAGACGGTATGTTTTTTGCTGGCTTATTTTGCGTTGGCGGCTGGCGTTTTCGCACAGCTGATCCGAAATTTCAGGAAGATGCATTTTTTCGACGAAAATTTTCTGATGCTTCTTGCAACGGTCGGGGCGCTGATCATCGGGAAATATACAGAAGCGGTCGGTGCGATCCTTTTCTTCCAGATCGGGAAACTGATCGAGGAGATTTCCATGAGCAGAACGAAGAAGTCGATCGCGAAATACATGGACATCCGTCCGGAGTTTGCCAACCGGAAAGTCGGCAATAAAGAGGAAAATGTAGCGCCGTCCGATCTGAAACGGGGCGATGTGATCGTGATCCGTCCGGGAGAGAAGATCCCGGTCGACGCGGTTGTCACGGCGGGAAGCAGTATGGTTGATATGAAAGCGCTGACCGGAGAATCCGAACCGGGCGAGGTTAAGATTGGACAAAAAGTATACAGTGGAAGTATCAATCTGAGCGGACTATTGGAAGCGAGGGTGTCGAAAGTATATGCGGAGTCTACGGCGTCGCGGATCATGGGACTGGTAGAGGGGGCGAACAAGAAGAAGTCGGAGACCGAGAAGTTTGCCGACCGGTTTACGAAGTATTACACGCCGATCGTGACCTGTCTCGGGATTCTCGTGATGATCCTGCCGCCGATGATGCTGCCGGCGCACGATACGGAGACGTGGATGTACCGGGGACTGATTTTCCTCGTTGCCGCCTGTCCGTTCGGGCTGCTCGTGTCGGTTCCGCTTGCATTTCTCGGGGGGATCGGTGCGGCTTCTAAGCAGGGAGTCCTTATGAAAGGAAGTAATTTCCTCGAGGCGCTCTCAAAAGCGGAGACATTTATTTTTGATAAGACCGGAACGCTGACGCAAGGCGTATTCCATGTGAAGAAAATCTGTCCGAAAGGGATGACGGCAGAAGAACTGTTGGAACTGACGGCGCATGGAGAAGCATATTCCAGTCATCCGATCGCGGTTTCGCTTCAGGAAGCTTATGGAAAAGATGTGGATCTTGGCAGGGTCAAATATATCAAAGAATTTTCCGGTTTCGGCGTGATGGCGGAGATCGATGGAAAGGATGTCTATATCGGGAATTCCAAATTTATGAACCGGCAGGGACTTTATTATCAGCCGGTGTCGGAGATCGGGACTGCGGTCCATGTGGCGGTGGACGGGGAATATGCCGGATACATCCTGATCTCGGATGCGCTGCGGAAAGACGCGAAACGTACGATCCGATGGCTGGAGAGACATCAGCTTGAAGCGGTCATGCTCACCGGAGATAATGAACGCGTGGCGCAAAGTGTTGCAAAACAATTGGGGATTGAGTATGTATATGCCAATCTGATGCCCGAAGATAAGGTGGCGCAGTTGGAGGAATTTATCGACAGTCAGATGGAAAGTGAAAATCTGGCGTTTGTGGGGGATGGGATCAATGACGCTCCGGTGCTGGCGCGGGCGGATATCGGGATCGCGATGGGCGGTCTCGGAGCAGATGCGGCGCTGGAAGCTGCGGATGTGATCCTGATGGAAGACGAACCATCCCGCATCATCGATGCGATACGGATCTCCCGGGGAACGATACGGGCGGTGAAGCAGAACCTGATCTTTGCGATCGGGATGAAGATTTTACTTCTGATACTTGCTTTTTTCGGATATGTGTCGATGCAGGATGCGATCATTGCAGATATGGGCGTAATGCTGATCAATATTTTAAATTCATTCTGGGTCATTACGCTTTGCTGATAAGGAGAAGACAGAGATTATGGCAGAACAGAAAAAAAGAAACGGAACTACACAGAGGCGCAGATCGGATGCCGTGCGGGGTCAGAAACGGACAAACGCGGGAAACCGTCAGGGCAGACGGAGCGCGGGAACACGGAGTTCAGGCAGGGCGAATGTTCGCAAAAAGCGCAGACGGCAGCGGAAAACGAGAGCTTGGATCATAGGGATCTGTATTTTGATCGCGGCAGTGCTTGTTGTCGCGGGAGTGCTTGTTTTCGGAAACAAAGGAAAAGATATCGAGGAGGGGACAAAGCTTTTAGAGCAGGGAAAATATAAAGAAGCCTCGGAGGTGTTCAATACCTATTTAAAAGAACATACGGGCGCCGATGAGGACGATGTATTTTATCAGGCGGAGGCGAGCAGAGGTCTCGGCATGGCATATTACGAATTGAAACAATATGACAAAGCCATCGAGTTTTTGAACAAGGCGGCGGATCTGGGCGGAGAGATGACGCCGGCTCTTTACAACCTGATCGGGATTTCGGCGATGAATCTGGAAGATTATGACAGTGCGCTTACTGCATTTGAAAAAGGGTGCCAGCTTCCGGCGACAAGTGTGTATACGGATGCGGACGGAAAAGAGCAGACGGCAGATTACACGGCGGTGATCCAGGAGATGCAGTTCAATCGGATCGTCTGCTTTGAGAAAAAACTGGACTGGGCAAGTGCAAAAGCGGAGATGGAAACATATCTGACACTTTATCCGGATGATGAGACGGCGAAGAAAGAAGCGGAATTTTTAGGATCGATGCAGTTATAAACGGGTGCGGACACAAAAAGGAGACAGCAGATGAGAAAAAGATTTCAGATCACCGAATACTGTCAGAATTTCATGAAAGACTATATCGGAGAGGGCGATCTGTGCATCGATGCGACGGCGGGCAACGGCGGCGATACCGAGTTCCTCTGCAGGATGGTCGGAGAAAGCGGACGGGTCTGTGCCTTTGATATTCAGGATGCGGCGCTGGAATATACGAAAGAACGGCTGGAGAAGAGCGGACTTGCAGAGCGCGCAGTGCTGATCCGGGATGGGCATGAACGGATGGGCTATTATGTGAAAGAAGAAGTGGCAGCGATCATGTTTAATTTCGGATATCTGCCGGGAGCGGATCATGCGGTCGCGACAAAAGCAGAAACGAGTCTGGCGGCGATCCGGTGCGGTATGGAATTGTTGAAAGTCGGCGGCGTGATGAGTCTTTGCATTTACAGCGGAGGCGACACCGGATACGAGGAGCGGACTGTGCTGCTTGGTTTTTTAAAAACGTTGGATCCAAAGCGGTGGCTTGTACTTGTGCATGAATTTTATAACCGGAAAAATGATCCGCCGCTTCCGGTATTTCTCGTGAAACTTTCATGAAATTCTCAAGAGACTTTTATGGGACAGGGTATTTAGGAGCAAGAACGTTTACAAACAGAAAGAGAGTCGGACAAAAAATGGAACTATATGAACAGAAAGAACATGTAGAACGGGTGATCCTTGTCGGGATCCAGACCGGCGACAGTGATCCGGCGGAGGCTTCGCTGGATGAACTGGGCGAGCTGGCAAAGACGGCGGGGGCGGTCGTGGTCGGCAGGATGATCCAGAACCGGGAGCAGATGCATCCGGCAACCTATATCGGAAAAGGAAAGATCCTGGAATTAAAAGAGATGATCTGGGAAACAGATGCGACAGGGATCGTCTGTGATGATGAACTGAGTTCTGCACAGCTTGGGAATCTGGAACAGGAGCTGGAATGCAAGGTGATGGACCGGACGCTTTTGATCCTGGATATTTTTGCGGCGCGGGCAGTGTCCAGCGAGGGGAAGATCCAAGTAGAACTGGCGCAGCTACGGTATCGGGCGTCCCGGCTCGTGGGACTGGGACATTCGTTGTCGCGTCTCGGCGGCGGGATCGGAACGAGGGGACCGGGAGAGAAAAAACTTGAGATGGACCGGCGGTTGATCCGGGAGCGTATCAGCCGTTTGAAGAAAGAATTAAAAGAAGTGGAACAGCACAGGGAACTGATCCGTACCCAGAGAAAAGAGTCCCACCGGAAAGTTGCTGCGCTGGTCGGTTACACGTCGGCAGGAAAGAGCAGTATTGAAAATGCGCTGACCGGGGCGGGGATCTTGGAAGACGCGATGCTTTTCTCCACATTGGACACTACGACGAGAGCGCTGGAACTGGGCGGAAAGCAGACGGTTCTTTTGACCGATACGGTCGGGTTTATCCGGAAACTGCCGCATCATCTTGTGGAAGCGTTTAAGAGTACATTGGAGGAAGCGATTTATGCGGATATCATCATCCATGTGGTTGATGCGTCCAATCCGCAGATGGATACACAGATGTATGTTGTGTATGAGACGCTGCGCCAGCTCGGCGTGAAAGAAAAACCGATCGTGACCTTGTTCAATAAGCAGGATCAGGTAGAGACACCGGGGGCGTTCCGGGATTTTCAGGCGGATTATACCGTCTGCACTTCGGCGCGTACCGGAGAGGGACTGGAAGAATTGAAGCAGGTTCTGTTGGAAATACTGCGGAAAGATCTGGTATATGTGGAGCGTTTGTATCCATTTCCCGAGGCGGGAAAGATCCAGCGGATTCGTGAGATCGGCGAACTTTTGGAAGAAGAATATGTTCCGGAAGGAATACAGATAAAGGCATATGTCCCATACGGATTTTAGATCCGACGGGGCATATGCCTTTTGGCACTTCAGGTGATTGTCAGCGTCGGTGTGTGTGGGAAAATACGTCTCACACCGCGCTGTTTCGGTGAACATGGCATTTGTCAGAAGAGGTAAGGCTCGGATGGGATTTCTGGATAGCTTCCCATGGAGATCAGAAGCTTTAATCCGACTTCCCGCGCGGTCAACACCGCATTTTTTACGGCGGAAGCATCTCCGGTGACTGCGGCGATCACTTCGTTGGAATGACTGGTCCCGCGGGTCGGCGTCATATATTTGACGATCTCTACCGGGGAAGATTTCAGCGCAAGGTCAGCCATCACAAGCCCGATGGCGGCAGGAGAGCCGCAGAAAAATCCGAACGGTCTTCCAATCGGCGCGTCAAATGCCATGTGAAGCGCCTGGCTGGCATTGGCGGAATAAGTAAATTCCAGATGTCCGGCTTCGCTGATGTAAAGTTCTCCGGCATATTTTTTTGTGAATTCCAGTGAAATCTCGACTGCGCGCCGCACATCGGAGACGTTGTCGCCGCCGATGATGATAAAGTTGCCGTGCCCGCCCCAGCCTTTGGTGTCCCGCGGAAGTTCGATGGAAACGACTTCGGTGTTGGTGGATTTGACCGCTTCATCTACTGCGTTGATCTGTCCGGCGGCGCCGGTACGGGAACTCAAAAGTCCGAGACTTCGGTAAGGTTTCTTTAAGTCCATCCGGGCGAGCAGAGCCGGGCTGGTTCCCGGGATGACAAGCCCGATGGTGTCCAGCACAGTTGTGCCGACAAATTCAGTCATGGAACAATCCATGGAAATCGTATCAAGATGGTGTACGTCGATCATAGTAAATCCTCCTTATATAAATCCGCCGTCAAATCCGAGGATCTGTCCAGTCATGTACGGATGGTTTTCCGCAAGATCAAAGACGAGATCTGCCGTTTCTTCGGGGGTGCCGAAACGTCCGGCGGGAATTTCTTCCTGCAGACTGTATTTGTCCTCTTCACTCAGACATCCGTTCATGTCGGTGTCGATCACGCCGCAGGCGACCGCGTTGACCTGGATGTTGCTGGGGGCCAGTTCTTTTGCCAATGCCATAGTCAGACCGTTGAGCCCGGCCTTTGCAGCAGAATAGGCAGCTTCACAGGAAGCGCCGGTGCGTCCCCACATGGAAGAAATGTTGATGATCCGCCCCTGCTTTTGGGAAACCATATAGGGGATGGCAGCCCGGGAACAGTAGAATGCGGAAGAAAGGTTTGTTCCGAGCATCCGATCCCAGTCTGCGTTGGTCATATCGGTCAACAGACCGAGCCAGGCAATCCCGGCATTATTGACGAGGACGTCGAGTCCGCCGACAGTCTGCCGGATCGTTGAAAACATTGCTTCGACCTGATCGGGATCGCCAACGTCGCCGATCAGAGCGTCACAGGATCCTCCGTTTTCTCGTAACTCGTCTCTTAGATCATGCAGAATGCCGACGGATTGTTTACAATTGATAAAAACATGGTAGCCTGCTTTGGCAAAACGGCGGGCACATGCCGCGCCGATCCCGCGGGAGGCTCCGGTAATAAAAACCGTTTTTTGTTTCATGGTATCAACCTCATTTCAAAGTCATGCACAACGTGGCGTATATCTGCAATACGTTGTGAACAGTACTTATTATAGCGGATGGAACGAAATTTGTATACTGATTTTCATTGTGAACGGCGGTTTCTTATGGTATCATTTGAATAGCGTATATACAGCGTCAATGTGCAAGGGCATATATCCCCTTGTACACGGACGATACAGTGCATATATAGATTGCTGTCTGCGGACATGGAGACGATCACGAAGGAGGATGGGGCATGCTGAATGAAGCCATTGAATTTGCGACAAAGGCACATGAAGGACAGTTTCGGAAAGGAACGAAGCGCTCGTACATTGTCCACCCGATCGAGGTGGCGGATATTGTGACGACGATGACGAGAGATCCGGAAGTGATCTGCGCGGCGGTTCTGCACGATACGATCGAGGACTGCGCAGGAGTGACGAAAGAAACGCTGGAAGATCGGTTCGGAGAACGGGTCGCCATGTTGGTAGACTGTGAAAGTGAGGACAAGTCCAAAAGCTGGGAAGAGCGGAAAAGTACGACGATCCGTCGGCTTCGCACAGCGCCGAGAGAAGTACAGATGATCGGTCTGGCGGATAAGCTTTCCAATATGCGCGATATTCACCGGGATTATCCGGTGTTCGGAGAAAATCTCTGGATGCGGTTTCGGATGCAGAGCAAAGCGGCGATGGGATGGTATTATAAGAGTATCCGAGACGTGCTGAAAAGTTCTTTTCAAGGCACGGCGGCGTATGAAGAATATTGTGCGCTTGTGGAGGAACATTTTGGGAAAGAGCCGGCGTCGATGGACTGGAAAAAAAGAAATGTTAAGGGAGAGTGGGAAAGATGGCAAAGACAAAAGTGATCTGCTTTGCAAATAATAAAGGCGGGAGCGGCAAGTCAACGACCTGTTCCAACGTGGGATATGGACTGAGTGTGCTTGGCAGTAAAGTGCTTCTTATCGACGGGGATATGCAGATGAACCTGTCCCTGTCTTTGTTTGATGAAGATCAGGTGCTTTCTTATGCACAGAGCGGAAAGAATCTCTACGAGGGGATCCGCAGGCAGGATGATCTGACGGATTATATCGTCCATTCCCGCTACGAGGGACTGGATCTGATCCCGTCGTCGACTCTGATGAGCTCGATCGAGTATGAGTTGTTTACAAAGTGGCAGAGAGAGTATATTTTAAGAAAATGTCTGGCAAATATCGTGGAATCCGAAATGTATGACTATATCCTGATCGATGCGCCGCCGACGTTGGGCGGATGGGTGATGAATATTCTCTGCGCGTCCAATAAGATCGTGATCCCGGTGGAGTCGACACCGTGGGGGCTGTTCGGTCTCGGCAATATGTTTGAGTTTCTCGAGCAGGTGCGGCAGATCGCGCCGGAACTGGAACTGGGCGGTCTTGTGATCACGAAAGTGGACACGCGGAAAAGCTATTTCAAACAGACATTGGAGACGTTGAAAGAACTGGAAGACGTCCGGGTGTTCGACACCTATATCCGTGTAGACAGCGGGATCGAGTGGTCGCAGGATAATCACGCGCCGATCATGGCATATAAAAAGAGCAGCCGGAGCGCGGCGGAATATATGGAACTGGCAAAAGAGATCGCGCAGATTGCAGGAGTGTAGAGATGGATCAAGAATTGCTTGGGGCATTGTCTGTGATCACGGAAGAAGAACAGCGGATCCTGAATGGAAGGGACAATATCGATCAGAAGATTTACACGGAAAAAAAAGAGCTGATCGTGGATTGCGATAAACTTTTGGAGCGAGGCAAACTGATCCAGGTGCGCCCACACACACGGTTTATCCGTTTTCCGAAGCATCGTCACAATTATGTGGAAGTGATCTATATGTGCCAGGGGACGACGACGCATATCATCGACGGGAATCAGGTGGTTTTGGAGGAGGGAGATCTTCTTTTTCTCAACCAGAATGCGGAGCAGGAGATTCTTCCGGCAAAGGAGACGGATATTGCGGTGAATTTTATCATTTTGCCGGAGTTTTTCAACATGGCGTTTGCAATGATGGGGGAGGAAGACAATGCGTTAAAAGAATTTCTTGTCGGAACGTTATGCCGGAAAAATGAACTCGCTTCTTATTTATATTTCCATGTGTCAAAGATCCTACCGATCCAGAATCTGATCGAGAATATGGTGTGGACGATTTTTTACGATATGGCGAACAAGCGAAGCTGTAATCAGATTACGATGGGGCTTCTTCTTTTGCAGCTTTTAAATTATATGGATAAAATGGAAACCGGAAGCATCCGGTTCGATACCGAGCTTGTCGGGACGGTCTTAAATTACATCGAGGAACATTACAAAAGCGGAAGTCTGACGGAACTGGCGGAGATGATGAAGTATGATGTGTACTGGCTGAGCCGGGAGATCAAAAAACGGACCGGAAAGACGTACAAAGAACTGCTTCAGAACAAGCGGATGAGTCAGGCGGCATATCTTTTGACGAGCAGCGCGGTTCCCGTGACGGATATCATCGAATCGGTAGGATATGACAATACCAGTTATTTTTACAGGAAGTTCCGGGAGAGGTACGGGATGAGCCCGAAAGAGTATCGGGAAAGAAACAGAGGCGAATGAGGACGCTTGAATACAAAAATCTGCAAATAAGGTTGTAGCTTTTTGTAAATAGAGTCCTTTTTTTGTGCGCTTTTACTAATTATAATAGGGATAGAATCTAAAAAGTATGAAGGAGGCACAAAATGGAGAAGTACTATTTAGCCATTGACATCGGGGCGTCCAGCGGACGGCATATGCTGGCATCGGTTGCGGACGGAAAGATGCAGTTGGAGGAAATCTACCGCTTCCCGAATGGAATGGACAATGTGAACGGAACATTGTGCTGGGATGTAAAACGCCTGTTTACCGAGATCAAAAACGGGCTCAAGAAATGTAAAGAGCTGGGGAAGATCCCGGTATCCATGGGGATTGACACATGGGCGGTTGATTATGTTTTACTGGACAAAGACGACCGGATCTTAGGGGACACTGTTGGGTATCGTGACAGCCGCACAGACGGGATGGATCAGAAAGTATACGAGGTGATCTCACAGAGCGCCCTGTATGAGCGGACCGGGATCCAGAAGCAGATGTTCAACACGATCTACCAGCTGATGGCGGTAAAAGAACAGCATCCGGAATATATGGAACAGGCGGAGTCCTTACTTATGATCCCGGATTATTTCCAGTTCCTTTTGACCGGTGTGAAAAAGATGGAGTACACCAATGCGACGAGCACACAGTTGATCGATCCGAAGACAAATGACTGGGATTATGAACTGATCGAGATGCTCGGCTATAACCGGAAGATGTTCCGTCCGGTCTCCATGCCGGGAACCGTTGTAGGAAACTTTACAAAAGAGATACAGGAAGAAGTCGGATTTGACTGTAAAGTCGTGCTTCCGGCAACACACGATACCGGATCGGCGGTGCTTTCCGTTCCGACCAACGATGACAATGCGATCTACATCAGTTCCGGTACATGGTCGCTGATGGGGATCGAGCGCAAAGAGGCAGACTGCTCGATGGCAAGTATGCAGGCGAACTTTACAAACGAGGGCGGCTACGATCATCGTTTCCGTTTCCTGAAAAATATCATGGGACTCTGGATGATCCAGTCGGTGAAGAAAGAATTTGAAGAAGATCTTTCTTTTGCAGAAATCTGTGAGCGGGCATCCAAAGAGACGATCGATTCGATCGTGGACTGCAACGACGATTGTTTCCTTGCGCCGCAGAGTATGATCAAGGCGGTGCAGGATTTCTGCCGGGCGACCGGACAGACCGTGCCGCAGACCGTAGGCGAGATTGCAGCCGTGATCTACAACAGCCTTGGAAAATGCTATGGCGATACGGTGAAAGAGATCGAAGCGATCACCGGCAATACATACGATACGATCTATGTAGTGGGCGGCGGCGCCAATGCGGGATATTTGAATGAACTGACTGCCAAATATACAGGAAAGAACGTTTCCGCCGGACCGACGGAGGCGACGGCGATCGGAAATATTACGGTTCAGATGCTGCACGACGGCGTATTTGCAAGTCTTCCGGAGGCAAGAACCTGTATCGGCGAATCGTTCGATATCAAATGGTATCGCCGATAAGAACGGAAACCGTCCGATATGAAACATGACAGATCAAAAACGACAGAGCAGAAAGGCTCTTCATAAAAGGAGGATAAAACAATGGCTACAAGATATGAATCCGCAAAAGAGATTTACGCAAAATTAGGTGTGGACACAGACGCTGCGATCGAGAAATGTATGAACGTTCCGGTGTCTCTGCATTGCTGGCAGGGAGACGACGTGATCGGATTTGATCACGATGGTCCGCTGACCGGAGGGATCCAGACGACAGGAAATTATCCGGGAAAAGCAAGAACCCCGGAAGAACTGCTTCAGGACATGGACAAGGCGATGAGCCTGATGCCGGGTAAGAAAAAGATCAATGTGCATGCGTGCTATGCGATTTTCGAGGACGGCGAGTTCGCAGACCGTGACAAACTGGAGCCAAAGCATTTCCAGAAATGGGTGGATTTTGCAAAAGAAAGAGGAATGGGTCTGGACTTTAACCCCACGTTCTTCTCACATCCGATGGTAAAAGACGGACTGACACTGTCAAGCCCGGATGAAGAGACAAGAAAATTCTGGATCGAGCACGGAAAAGCCTGCATCCGCATTTCCAAATATTTTGCAGAGCAGACAGGAATCCCGTGTGTGATGAACATCTGGACAGGCGACGGATACAAAGATGTTCCGGCTGACCGCATGGGACCGAGAATGCGTTATAAAGAATCCATCGATGAGATCCTTTCCGAATCATATGATCCGAAGATGGTAAAACCTTGTGTGGAATCGAAAGTATTCGGAATCGGAGTGGAAGCATATACAGTCGGATCTGCCGAATTCTCACTGAGCTACGCGGCAGCCAACATGGACAAATGTCTGCCGCTGATGGACAACGGACATTATCATCCGACAGAGATGGTTTCCGATAAGATCCCGGCGCTCTTGACATTCTTCCCGGAGATCGCGCTTCATGTAACACGCCCGATCCGCTGGGATTCCGACCATGTGGTACTGTTTGACGATGAGACGAAAGAGATCGCACAGGAGATCGTGCGCTGTGAGAATGGGCTGGATCGTACATATATTGCGCTGGATTACTTTGACGCTTCCATCAACCGTATCTCCGCATGGGTGACCGGATTCAGAAGCTTCCAGAAAGCGCTGCTGAATGCATTGTGTACACCGAGTGCGATGCTGAAAGAACTGCAGGATACGAACCAGATGACAAAGAAGATGGTTCTGATGGAACAGTGCAAGACGCTTCCGCTCGGAGACGTATGGGAAGAGTACTGCAGAAGATGCGGCGTTGCAGCAGAGGGATGGTTTGACGAGATCGAAACATATGAGACAGAGGTTCTGGCGAAGAGAGCGTAAGCGAGCCTGCGGCTTCTGAGAGAAAGAAACGTTGTCTGCCCGGCAGGGGAGACAGCGTTTCTTTTTTTGGAAAATTGTTAGTTTTCACAAAAAATCAGGTTTTTTTTGGCAAGATGCCATGCAGAATGAACGGATTCATGGTATGATAAAAAAAGCGAAAAAAAGAAAAAGACAGGAGGGATCGCAATGCATGCAGACATCAAATGGCTGGATCAGCCGGAAATATTTCGGGTCAACCGGCTGGACGCACACAGTGATCACAGGTTTTATGAGGATGAGAAATCTCTGAGGGAAAATCGTGAGACATTGAAGCAGTCATTGAACGGAATATGGAAATTCCGCTATTCCGTTAATGCGAAAGAGCGACCGGCGGCATTTTACGAAGAAGAATATGAAGTGTCAGGATTTGATCCGATCAAAGTCCCGCGCCATATCGAGATCGCCGGTTACGACAAAATTCATTATATTAATACGATGTATCCGTGGGAGGGAAAAGAATATCGGAGACCGGCGGGTACGTTACATGAGCATGAAGACGGCATGTTCAGCGAAGCGGACTATAATCCGGTCGGTTCTTATGTGCGGATGTTCGATCTGGAGGAAGCACTTGTCGGAAAACGGATCATCTTAAGCTTCGAGGGCGCGGAGCAGGCGCTGTATGTATGGGTCAACGGTTCGTTTGTCGGTTATGCGGAGGATAGTTTTACCGTGTCGGAATTCGATATCACGCCATATGTGAGAGAAAAGGGCAACCGTCTGGCGGTGGAAGTTCACAAACGAAGCACCGCGGCATTTTTGGAAGATCAGGATTTTTTCCGCTTTTTTGGATTGTTCCGCGATGTGAACCTGTACGGACTGCCGAAAATCCATGTGGCAGATATGTGGGCGAAAGCATCCTATGAGCCGGAAGCACAAAAAGGCGCGTTGGATCTGACTTTAAAAATATCAGCGGAAACAGATGCGGATCTTGCGGGAGCGAGCGCCGTGATCTGTCTGAAAGAGGAAGAGCGCCGGATTTTGTCCGGAGAGATTTCCATGAATAATTTCGAGATACAAAAGGACGGAACTGTCCGTCTTGCGTGGAAAGCGGATGTGCCGGAGCCGGTGCGGCAGTGGGATAACCGGGATCCGAAGCTGTATCGTCTGGAGATCCGGATTTTGGATCCCGATGGAAATGTGGCGGAGGTCGTACCTTATGACGTCGGATTCCGTAAGATCTGTATGCAGGACGGTCTGATGGAACTAAACGGAGAGCGTCTGATCATCAACGGTGTCAACCGGCATGAGTGGAATGCATCCGAGGGACGGAGCATTTCGGAAGAAGATGAGATTTTCGACATTGCGTGCATGAAGAGAAACAATATCAATGCTGTGCGCACTTGCCATTATCCGGATCGGATCAGCTGGTATTATCGCTGTGACGAGGCGGGGATCTACGTGATGGCGGAGACGAATCTGGAATCCCACGGTTCCTGGCAGAAGCTGGGAGCGATCGATCCGTCGTGGAATGTGCCGGGAAGCTTTGACGCATGGCGCGAGGTTGTTCTGGACCGTGTGCGGACGAATTTTGAAGTGTTTAAAAACCATCCGTCCGTTTTGTTCTGGTCGTTGGGAAATGAATCCTATGCCGGGGATGTGTTGAAAGAGATGAACGCTTACTATAAGGAGACAGATCCGGACCGTCTCGTACATTATGAGGGGGTAGTATATAACCGTGCTTATGAAGACTGTATTTCCGATATGGAGAGCCGGATGTATGCGAAACCGCAGCAGATCCGCGAGTATCTGGAAGATCAGCCGAAGAAGCCGTTTTTGCTCTGTGAATATATGCACGATATGGGCAATTCTTTGGGTGGTATGAAGTCTTACATCGATCTTTTGGATCAGTATGGAATGTATCAGGGCGGATTTATCTGGGATTATATCGATCAGGCAATCCTCGTGGAAGATGAAGTGACCGGGCAAAAGGTGCTGCGCTACGGCGGCGATTTCGACGACCGTCCGTCGGATTATGAATTTTCCGGAAATGGAATCGTCTTTGCGGATCGTATGGAAAAACCGGCAATGCAGGAGGTGAAATATTATTATGGACTGCACAAATAAATTAAAAATCGTATACGGAGACGCGACGTTTGGCGTTCACGGAGAGGGATTCGATTATATTTTCTCCTACATGCGCGGCGGACTGGAATCTCTTGTGAAAGATGGAAAAGAATGGCTGTACCGCTCACCGCGACCGACATTTTGGAGAGCGACAACGGATAATGACCGGGGAAATGGATTTTCGGTAAAGTCCGGAATGTGGCTGAGTGCGGATCTGTTCCAGAAATGTGTGGGAATCTGTATCACTGTGGATGGGGGCTCGATAGAGAATTTCCTGCCGCCTCAGAATAATGGTTACAGCAATGACGAGTATGCGAAAGAAGCGGAAATCTCTTATACTTATGAGACGATCACGGTTCCGGCGACAAAGGTGGACGTGACATATCATGTGACTGCAGACGGAAAAATCCATGTGAACGTACAGTATCACGGTGGGAAAGGGCTGCCGGAACTTCCGGTGTTCGGGATGCGTTTTGTGATGCCGACAAAGGCGGATGGTTATGTGTATGAGGGGTTATCAGGGGAGACTTATCCGGATCGGATGGCGGGCGGTATCCCGGGTGTCTATGAGGTGGATGGTCTTCCGGTCACGCCGTATCTTGTCCCGCAGGAATGCGGAATGCACATGGAGACGGAATGGGTGACGGTATATCGGAGTAAAACATTGGATAACAGCTCGGACAATGTGAAAAAGTCCGGTCTTACGTTTACATCCGGTGAAAAACGGTTTGGATTTGCATGTATTCCGTATACAGCGGAAGAGCTGGAAAATGCAACGCATCACGAGGAACTTCCGGCTGCGAGAAGAACGGTGCTTACGATCTGCGGTGCAGTGAGAGGCGTCGGCGGGATTGACAGTTGGGGAAGTGATGTGGAAGAAGATTACCGCATCGATGCGGAAAAGGACATTGCGTACGAGTTTACGATCGAGTAGGTGACCTGCGCCCTGGAAGTAAAAAGACGATGGAACAGATGATATGGAATTTCAATCTGTTTCATCGTCGTTTCCTTTTTTGCAGAAATGCCTGAAATTCACTGGAGGAGTTATTCAGTACAAGTGACTTTGGAAAATCCGCTTTTTTCAGGAGCTCCTGCGCGTAAGTAAAATCTCCGACGTGTTTGGTGCCGTGGCTGTCGCTGGAGAGCAAGATCGGATAATGAAAATGCCGGCACAGATTTAGGATCATCAGATCGTTGAAACGGGTATCGCCGCGGTAGCCGTCCGGGGAAAGGGAACTGTTATTGATCTCGAGAAGTATCTGATGTTCCATCGCGGCGCGGACAATGGCAAGATAGTCCACCGGATATTTCACATCGTCGCAGTGTCCGATGATCGTCACATAAGGATTCTTCATGGCGTTGAGATAGGTTCTTGTGTTCTCTTCTTTTGTCCCGGGTTTTTTGACCGGTTTATGGATGCTTGCGATCACATAATCAAGATGTGCGAGGATCGGATCCTCCAGATCCAGACTGCCGTTCTCGTCCAGAATGTTCACTTCGGCGCCGTAGAGCATTTCCACACCGAGCCGTTTCCTCGGCGCATAGCTTAAATTTCGAAAATAAGATGGTCTGCCACCGCCAAGCGTTGCCGGACCATGGTCGGAAATCCCGAGCAGTTTTAAATTGCGTGAGGCCGCCGCTTTCGCCATATCGGTGATCGTGGCAGTGGAAGCGTGCCCGCTTGCAATGGTGTGCGTATGGATGTCAAATTCCGATGCTTCCATCGTGGTCATTCCTTTCTGCTAAGTGATAAATACAGTATGCATCCTTTTGACCGCTTTGTCAATGAAAAAACAGAAAAAACCAATGAAATAGAATAAAAACCAATATAAAATGCGTTGTTTTATGTGGAAAACGATCGTGAATTGTTTGGAAGTAATGTTGGTTTTTGTTGACTTATAGGGAGGTGTAACGTATAATGAACGTATCTGAAAAGAAAGGAGAAAAGAGCAATGGGATTATACACTTATGACAGCAGTGATATTCCGAAAAGTGAGCGTATTACGAAGCTGGTAGAAGATCTGTATGCAAAGATGCCGGAGATCGAGTCGGCGCGGGCGGTTCTGATCACGGAATCCTATCGCCGGACAGAGGGCGAGCCGATCATCATGCGGCGCGCGAAAGCGTTTGCGCATATTTTGGAAAATCTTCCGATCGTGATCCGCGATCAGGAACTGATCGTCGGAAGTACAACGATCGCGCCGCGGGGCTGTCAGACTTATCCGGAATTCTCTTACGAATGGCTGGAAGACGAGTTTGACACGGTGGAGACGCGCTCGGCGGACCCGTTCTATATTTCCGAGCAGACAAAGCAGGAATTAAAAGCGGCGAATGCTTACTGGAAAGGAAAGACGACGAGCGAACTGGCAACGTCCTATATGGAGCCGCAGACACTGTTGGCGATGGAGCACAATATGTTTACGCCGGGAAATTATTTTTATAATGGCGTCGGACATGTGACCGTAAAATACGGGGAAGTGCTTGAAATCGGATTTTCCGGGATCCGCGCAAAAGCGGAAGCAGAGCTGGCAAAACTCAGTCTCGCGGACGGCGATTATCAGAAACGTTCCCGTTTTCTGGAAGCGGTGATGATCAGCTGTGATGCGGCAGTGACTTATGCGAGAAGATATGCGAAGCTTGCGCTTGAAGAAGCGGAGAAATGTACGGATCCGGTTCGGAAGATGGAACTGCTTGTGATCGCGCAGAATTGTGCGAATGTGCCGGAAAAGGGTGCGAACGGCTTCTATGAAGCATGTCAGTCATTCTGGTTCGTACAGCAGCTTCTGCAGATCGAGTCCAGCGGACATTCGATCTCGCCGGGGCGGTTTGACCAGTATATGTATCCTTATTATAAGAAAGATCTCGACAGCGGAAAGATCACCCGCGCGCAGGCACAGGAACTGATGGACTGTATCTGGGTGAAGTTAAATGATCTGAACAAATGCAGGGATGCGGCATCCGCAGAGGGATTTGCGGGATACAGCCTGTTCCAGAATCTGATCGCAGGCGGACAGAATGCCGAGGGGATCGATGTGACCAACGATCTGTCATTTATGAGTATTCAGGCGTCCATGCATGTATTTCTTCCGCAGCCGTCGTTATCGGTGCGGGTGTGGAACGGTACGCCGCATGAATTTCTGATCAAGGCGGCAGAACTGACGCGTACCGGAATCGGACTTCCGGCTTATTATAATGACGAGGTGATCATACCGTCTCTTGTCAGCCGCGGATTGACGTTGGAGGACGCGAGAGACTACAATATCATCGGATGCGTGGAACCGCAGAAAGCAGGAAAGACTGAGGGGTGGCATGACGCGGCATTCTTCAATATGTGCCGTCCGCTGGAACTGGTATTTTCCAATGGAAAAGACAAAGGCGCCCAAGTCGGACCGGAGACCGGCGACGTGGAAAAGATGGAAACATTCGAGGAATTTTTCCATGCATATGAGATCCAGATGGATTATGCGATCAAATTGCTTGTCAATGCTGACAATGCGATCGATATGGCACATGCGGAGAGATGCCCGCTCCCGTTCTTGTCATCGATGGTGGATGACTGTATGAAACGCGGAAAATCCGTGCAGGAGGGCGGAGCGGTCTATAACTTCACCGGACCGCAGGGCTTCGGAGTTGCCAATATGGCAGATTCACTCTATGCGGTGAAACAGCTTGTCTTCGACGAAAAGAAAGTAACGATGAAAGAACTGAAACAGGCGCTGATGCTGAATTACGGAAAAGGACTGGCTCAGGAAGATCTGGCGGCGATGGCGTCCGATACGGTATCTGCGATGCGTTCGTCGGGAGAATCCGTCGGGGAAGCGGAGATCGCAGCGGTCTTAAAGACGATCCATGCGCTTTCTGAATCCGGGGAAGTGAAAGCAAACGGCGAGCGGATCCTGAAACTGATCGAGGAAGTGCCGAAGTTCGGAAACGATATTCCGGAAGTGGATGCATTTGCGAGAAGAGTGGCGTATACCTATACAAAGCCGCTGCTCAATTACCGCAATCCGCGCGGAGGAATGTTCCAGGCCGGACTTTATCCGGTATCGGCGAACGTACCGCTCGGCGCGCAGACCGGAGCGACGCCGGACGGTCGTCTGGCACATACGCCGGTAGCGGACGGAGTATCTCCGTCGGCAGGAAAAGACGTGAACGGACCGACGGCAGCAGCCAATTCGGTGGCGCGGCTGGATCATTATATCGCGTCCAACGGAACATTGTTTAATCAGAAATTCCATCCATCCGCACTGAGCGGAAGAAGAGGGATCGAAAATTTTGCGGGACTGATCCGTTCTTATTTTGATCAGAAAGGAAGTCATATGCAGTTTAATGTAGTCAGCCGCGAGACGCTTTTGGATGCGCAGAAACATCCGGAACAGTACAAGCATCTGGTTGTACGTGTGGCAGGATACAGCGCATTGTTTACGACATTGTCGAAATCACTGCAGGACGACATTATCAGAAGAACCGAGCAGGGATTCTGACAGGGAGGAAACAAGAGGCATGGAAGACTATTGGAAAACGAAAGGTCGTATTTTTGATATTCAGCGTTATTCCATTCATGACGGAGACGGGATCCGCACGATCGTTTTTCTGAAAGGATGTGTGCTCAGATGCCGTTGGTGCTGTAATCCGGAGTCTCAGGAGTATGAGATCCAGACGATGATGGTGCAGGGAGAACCGAAAGTGATCGGGAAAGACGTGACTGTGGCGGAAGTCATGGAAACCGTCGAAAAAGACCGTCCGTATTATCGCAGAACCGGGGGCGGCATGACGCTCTCCGGCGGAGAAAGCCTGTGCCAGCCGGAATTTGCGGCGGCGCTTTTAAAGGCGGCGCAGGAATCCGGGATCCATACGGCGATGGAAAGCATGGGATGCGCCGAGTGGGAAGTGATCGAGCGGATCCTGCCGGATCTGGATCAGTATCTGTTGGATATCAAACATATGGATCCGGACAAGCACAGAGAATTTACCGGGAAGAGCAACGAACTGATGCTGGAAAATGCGAAGAAGATCGCGGCTTCCGGTTTGACCGAGTTAAGTATCCGGATTCCGGTGATCCCGGGATTCAACGATACGCCGGAGGAAATCCGGGATATTGCGGTGTTTGCCGGATCGCTTCCGAATGTAAAGCGGCTTCATCTGCTTCCGTATCACCGGCTTGGTCAGGATAAATACACAGGTCTCGGTCGAGAATATCTGATGGGCGACGTGGAACCACCGACGCAGGAGACGATGCAGATACTGCTTGATACAGCAGAAAAAAACTCCGGTCTCGAATGTCAGATCGGAGGATAAATTTCAATAAAATCAATATGAAACCAACATGAAACCAACACAAAACCAACGTAAAAACAAGTTGACTGGTGTGGGGTTATGTGGTAATATGGAAACAGAAGCAACATAAAACAAATTTTATGTTTTACAAATCCAAGGAGGACAAAAGGATGCAAAACGAATACGAAATCAAAAAAGAAATGTGTGAGATCGGTCGCCGGGTTTACAACCGCGGAATGGTTGCTGCAAACGACGGTAACTTTTCTGTAAAACTGAACGACAATGAATTCCTGTGCACACCGACAGGTGTCAGCAAAGGATTCATGACACCGGACTATATCTGTAAAGTAGACGCTGAGGGAAATGTACTTCAGGCAAACAAAGGATTCAGACCGTCTTCAGAGATCAAGATGCATATGCGTGTATATAAAGAAAGACCGGATGTAAAATCCGTTGTACATGCACATCCTCTGTACGCAACAACATTCGCGATCGCAGGTATTCCGCTGACACAGCCGATCATGCCGGAAGCGGTTATCGCACTTGGCTGCGTACCGATCGCAAAATACGGCACACCGTCCACAGTAGAGATTCCGGACGCTGTATCTGAGCACCTGCAGTATTTTGACGCAGTCCTGCTTGAGAACCACGGAGCACTGACCTATTCCGATTCCCTGCTGAACGCATATCACAAGATGGAGTCCGTAGAGTTCTACGCTCGTCTGTTATGGCAGACAATGCAGATCGGCGGACCACAGGAACTCAACAAAGAACAGGTTGAGAAACTGTACGAGATCAGAAGACAGATGGGACTGAAAGGAAAACATCCGGCAAACCTCTGCCCGAACGCAAAAGCAGGTAAACCGAGCTGCCACAGCTGCGGAGGCGGATGTGCGGCAAGCGGAGCAGAAGCACCGACAGCCGATGCTGACCTGATCGCATCTATCACAAAGAAAGTCATGGATCAGTTGGGAATGTAAGTCCGAGGAAAGAAAATGAGCACGAGCGAAGCGAAGTATTCATTTTCACACGAGGACTTAGCGAAAAATCAGTAAGCATGCGTATGCATGCGTCATATGCGGAGCATATGTGATTTTGAGCTAGAGGAAAGAAAATGAGCACGAGCGAAGCAAGGGAGTTTTGCTATGAACGAACAGGAAATCTCCAACATCGTGAAAACGATATTGGAAGAGCGCAAAACAGCTTCCGCCTCCCATACGGAGGGACATGTCTGTCAGTGCAGTCAGCATAAGATGACATTGGACAAAGCCAATATCTTGATCGAGAAAGTGAAAGAAAAGGCGGCGTCCATGGGCGTCAATGTTGTGATCGCAGTGGCAGATCAGGCGGGGAGACCTGTCGCGGTCCAGTGTATGGACGGGGCATACATAGCAAGTTTTGACATTGCATTAAATAAGTCATTTACATCGGCGAGCCTGAAGATGTCTACCGAGACACTGAGCGGCTTAAGCCAGCCGGGACAGTCGTTGTACGGCATTCAGTTTACGAATGACGGCAAGATCGTGATCTTCGGCGGCGGCGAACCGCTGATGGCAGATGGCAGGATCATTGGAGCTTTGGGCGTGAGCGGCGGTTCGGCGGAGGAAGATACGGCGATCGCGGCTTACGGCAAAAAAGTGTTCGAGGAGGTAATAGCGTGTCTGTAAATGAACAGATGGTCCAGGACATCGTTCAGGAAGTGATGGCGAAGATGCAGATCACTTCGGATGTGTCCGGCAGCCACGGTGTGTTCAAAGATATGAACGAAGCCATTGCAGCTGCAAAGAAGACGCAGAAGATCGTCGGAAAAATGTCCATGGACCAGAGAGAAAAGATCATATCCAATATCCGTACAAAGATCAAAGAGAATGCGGAGATCATGGCACGGATGGGAGTACAGGAGACCGGCATGGGAAATGTGGGACATAAGATCCTCAAGCATGTACTGGTTGCTGAAAAGACTCCCGGAACAGAGGATATTACGACAACCGCATGGTCGGGAGACCGTGGGTTGACACTGATCGAGATGGGACCGTTCGGAGTGATCGGCGCGATCACGCCATGTACGAACCCGAGCGAGACCGTTCTCTGTAATACGATCGGCATGCTGGCAGGAGGAAATACCGTTGTATTCAATCCGCATCCGGCAGCGATCAAGACATCCATCTTTGCAATCAATCTGCTGAACGAAGCTTCTTTGGAAGCAGGCGGACCGGATAATATTGCATGTACGGTGGAAAAACCAACGCTGGCATCCAGCGATATTATGATGAAACACAAAGACATTCCGTTGATCGCGGCAACAGGCGGTCCGGGAGTTGTAACCGCAGTCCTTTCTTCCGGTAAGCGGGGAATCGGCGCAGGAGCGGGAAATCCGCCGGCTCTGGTTGACGAGACTGCAGATATCCGCAAAGCGGCAGAAGACATTGTCAATGGATGTACATTCGACAACAACCTGCCATGTATCGCGGAAAAAGAAATCGTCGCAGTGGATTCCATTGCGGACGAACTGATGTATTATATGGTTTCCGAGCAGGGATGCTATAAGATCACAAAGGAAGAGCAGGATGCCCTGACGGCTGTGGTTTTAAAAGACGGCAAACTGAACCGCAAATGTGTCGGAAGAGATGCAAAGACACTGCTTGGTATGATCGGCGTTACCGTACCGGACAATATCAGATGTATCACATTTGAGGGACCGAAAGAACATCCGCTGATCGCGGAAGAGCTGATGATGCCGATCCTCGGTGTTGTCAGAGCAAAAGATTTTGACGACGCAGTGGAACAGGCAGTATGGCTGGAGCACGGAAACAGACATTCCGCCCATATTCACTCCAAGAATGTGGACAATATCACAACATATGCAAAGGCGATCGATACAGCGATCCTTGTAAAGAACGGACCATCTTACGCGGCACTTGGATTCGGCGGAGAGGGCTACTGCACATTTACGATCGCAAGCCGCACAGGCGAGGGACTCACAAGTGCAAGCACATTTACAAAGAGAAGACGTTGTGTCATGACCGATTCCTTGTGCATTCGATAATGGAGGTAACAAATAATGGAAATGAATTCAGCAAATGTAGAAGAAGTCGTTAAGCAGGTACTGGAAAGTATGCTGAAAACACCGGTTTCCGCAGCACCGGCAGCAGCTTCCAAAAGTCAGGCGATTCCGGAAACTGCACATGTTGCAATGCTGACGGCTCTGGAACATTATGACATCAAAGAATTCCCGATGCCGGAAGTCGGTGACGGAGACATTCTTGTAAAAGTAGAGGGATGTGGTGTCTGCGGTACAGACGCACATGAATTTAAGAGAGATCCATTCGGACTGATTCCGGTAGCGCTCGGACACGAGGGAACCGGAGAGATCGTGAAGATGGGTAAAAATGTCAAAGTGGACAGCGCAGGAAAAGCACTGAAAGTCGGAGACAAAGTTGTAACCTGTATGATCTTCAAAGACGATCCGGATATCGAGATGTTCGACCTGAACAAGAAGAACATCGGCGGAGCGGATGTATACGGACTTCTTCCGGACGACGACATTCATCTGAACGGATGGTTCTCGGATTACATACTTGTCCGCGAGGGATCTTCGATCTTCAACGTAAGCGACCTGGATCTGAAATCCAGAATCCTGATCGAGCCATGTGCGGTACTCGTACATGCAGTTGAGAGAGCAAAGACAACCGGAATCTTGAGATTCAACAGCAGAGTTGTCGTACAGGGATGCGGACCGATCGGTTTGATCTGTATCGCAGTTCTCCGTACAATGGGTATCGAGAACATCGTTGCGGTAGACGGAAATCAGCAGAGACTGGATTTCGCAAAGAGAATGGGCGCAGAGAAATCTGTAAACTTCATGGATCACAAAGGAATCGAAGCGCTTTCAGACGCGGTCAAAGACGCATTTGACGGACATTTGGCAGACTTTGCATTCCAGTGTACGGGATCACCGGTCGCACATGCGAACATCTACAAATTCATCCGCAACGGCGGTGGATTGTGTGAGCTTGGATTCTTCATCAACGGTGGAGATGCAACGATCAATCCGCACTTTGATCTTTGCTCCAAAGAGATCACACTGGTTGGATCCTGGGTATATACACTGAGAGATTATGCAACAACATTTGATTTCTTGAAGAGAGCAAAAGCGATCGGGCTTCCGATGGATGAGCTGATCACACACGAGTTCCCGTTAGAGCAGATCAACGAGGCGCATGTGACCAACCTGAAACAGGAAGGTTTAAAGATTGCGATCGTGAATAAATAAGCGCCATCCCAAAAAGGAGAATCGATATGGGAGAAGCAGTAGGCATGTTGGAGGTGTTCGGACTGGCAACCGCATTTGCGGCGGCGGATGCAGGATGCAAAGCCGGAAATGTCCGTCTCGAGACCTTTGATAAAAACAAACCGGCAAACGCAGACGAACTGCCGGTACCGCTGATCGTAATGGTCAAGTTTCGCGGAAACGTTTCGGATGTGGCGGCAGCGCTTGAAGCTGCAAAGGCGAGAGCAGAACAGCTTGCCGGAGTCGTGACAGAATATGAGATCGCACGACCGACAGAAGATACGGAAAAGATGCTGAAACTCAGCGGAATGGATAAAGGCAAACCAAACAAAATATTTATAGAAGAAGTTTAGGAGGATTTAAAAATGGCAATGGCACAGCAGGCATTAGGAATGGTAGAAACAAGAGGACTTACAGCAGCGATCGAAGCAGCAGACGCTATGACAAAAGCAGCAGAGGTAACACTGGTAGGAACAGAGAAGATCGGATCCGGTCTTGTAACTGTTATGGTTCGCGGAGACGTTGGAGCTGTTAAAGCTGCAGTTGAGACAGGCGCAGACGCAGCAGGAAGACTTGGAGAGCTTGTAGCTACTCACGTAATCCCGAGACCGCACAACGACGTAGAGAAAATTCTTCCTACTGTATAATCAAAGCCATAAGAAAAGGTAAAGGAGCAGTCTCATGGGACAGGCGTATGGATTTTTTGAAATCCCGAGTGTAACAGCAGCAGTCGTAGCAGTGGATATCATGTGTAAGACAGCGGAAGTGGAGATGGTTACCTGGGAGAAAAAATTAGGTGGAAGACTTGTAACGATCATCATTCGCGGAGACGTTTCCGCAGTAACGCAAGCCATTGAAACTGCCGCAGCAAATGGAATTAAAAAACCGGTCGCGTATGTTGTGATACCAAGTCCGCACGAAGAGGTGTTAAAACTTGTGAACAACAGCGCAAACCGGATTGCGTAACGGAGGGCAGTGATCATGGCAGAGGAAAAGAAGCCGACAGGCACAGGAAAGAGCGCAGACTCATCCAAAGCAGCAGGTGCGGCGAAGAAAAGCACGGCAAAAGCTGCATCCGCAAAGAAAACAACAACCGCAAAAGCGCCGGCAAAGACGGTTCAGAGAGTGAGAAGAACTGCGAAGCAGACGGAGCAGGCGGCAGAGACGATTCTGATTCAAAAGGAGGAAAAAAGAATGTCACAGGAAGCATTGGGAATGGTTGAAACAAGAGGTTTGGTAGCATCGATTGAAGCAGCGGATACAATGTTAAAAGCTGCAAATGTTGTTCTGGTAGGAACAGAGAAGATCGGATCCGGTCTTGTAACTGTTATGGTCCGCGGAGATGTTGGAGCTGTAAAATCTGCAGTGGAGTCAGGTGCAGAAGCAGCAGGAAGACTTGGAGAGCTTGTAGCTACTCACGTAATTCCGAGACCTCATACAGATGTTGAGAAAATTCTTCCGGCAATCAAATAATTGACTGCTGTCATGCTGATGCCCGCGGGGGGATTCCGGGAACCGATCTGAAGTTTCCGGAGTGCCCTCGCTTCGGAGCATCAGACTATGCAGACAGTGATCTGAAAAGAGCATACTGCATAAGAGATGAGGAGAATTGATATGGACAATAATAACGTAGCATTGATTACGAAGATGGTATTGGAAGCTATCGAACATCAGAAAGCTTCAGAGGAGAACGGGTATCTGGTTCCGGTCGGTGTCTCCGCAAGACACATCCATCTGACGCAGGAACATGTGGAAGCGCTGTTCGGGGAAGGATATCAGCTTACGAAACGCAAAGAGCTGATGGGCGGACAGTTCGCATCGAACGAGACCGTTACGATCGTCGGGCTGAAACTCCGTGCCATTGAGAACGTAAGGATCTTAGGACCGGTCAGAAGCAGATCGCAGGTCGAAGTTTCTGCAACAGATGCGCTTCGCCTTGGCGTGAAAGCTCCGATCCGGGAATCCGGAAATATTGCGGGATCCGCAGCGATCGCCGTAGTCGGACCGAAAGGTGCGATCTACCTGGACGAGGGCTGCATCATCGCAAAAAGACATATCCATATGGCGCCGAAAGATGCCATGGCAGCCGGTGTGCATGATGGAGATATCGTTTCCGTAAAGGCAGAGAACGAGCGCGGTACCGTATTCAATCATGTACAGATCCGTGTGGATGACAGCTTTACGCTTGAGATGCATATTGATACCGATGAAGCAAATGCTGCAAAGATTACGACCGGGGATACGGTCCGTATTATAAAGTAGGTGTCATATGCTGATAGGAAAAGTAGTAGGAAGTGTTGTTTCGACACGGAAAAGTGAAAATTTAGTCGGCAATAAATTCATGATCGTAGACGTTCTGGAACATATGCAGACCGGGGCAAAGCAGATCATCGCGATCGACAAGATCGGCGCGGGAATCGGCGAATTTGTACTGGTTGCGCAGGGAAGCGCCGCGAGAGTCGGTGTCGGAATGCCGGATGCGCCTGTCGATGCAGCGATCGTAGGAATTATTGACGACGGAACAGGACTGGAGTAGTGAAATTATGGATATGAAAGAATTAAGCAGCATAATGCAGCAAAACGGTATCGTTGGCGCTGGTGGTGCAGGCTTTCCTACATATGCAAAGCTGAATGAGAACGCGGATACGATCATTTTGAACTGCGCAGAGTGTGAACCGCTTTTGAGACTTCACAGACAGCTTCTTGAGAAATATGCACAGGAGATCGTTGATACGTTCCATCTGATCGGTCAGGCAGTCGGTGCAAAAGAAGTGATCATCGGGATCAAAAAAGCGTACACGAAGACGATCGACGCCTTGAATCAGGTTATCACCGCATATCCGGAAGTTCGTCTCGGACTTCTCGATGAAGTATATCCGGCCGGAGATGAAGTCGTTCTTATTTATGAAGTGACAGGAAAAGTCGTACGCCCGGGCGGACTTCCGATCGAATGCGGAGTCGCTGTATTTAATGTTGAGACTGTATATAACGTGTATCGTGCGATGAACCAGAATACTCCGGTTGTAGATAAGTTGGTATCGGTTGTTGCCGAGGTGGAACATCCGGTGACGGTACGGGTACCGATCGGAACTACAATTGAGGAAACGGTTCGGCTTGCCGGAGCAAATACAACAAAGAATCCGGTGTATTTCATCGGCGGACCGATGATGGGAAATATCGGAAGCGGTTCCCAGCCGGTGACAAAGACGACCAATGCGGTTCTGGTACTGCCGGAAGAGCATCTGATCGTGCAGAGAAAGAGACAGAAGACGTCCATCGATCTGAAACGTGCGGCGGCAAGCTGCTGTCAGTGTACAATGTGTACCGACCTCTGTCCGAGAAACCGCCTCGGTCATCCGATCGAGCCGCATTTGTTCATGCGTGCCGCAACATGCAAGGATATTCAGGAGCCTAACATTTTCCTGAACACATTCTTCTGTTGTTCCTGTGGTCTGTGTGAACTGTACTCCTGCTTCCAGGGTCTCTCACCGAGAACGCTGATGGCAGAGTATAAGGCGGGACTTCGCGCAAACGGTATCAAACCTCCGCAGGTAGAGGCAGCTCCGGTCGGAGAAGAACGCGAATACCGCAAAGTTCCGATGGAACGTCTGATGGCGAGACTGGATCTGACGAAGTACAACAAAGAAGCTCCTCTCGATGAATCAGAAGTGCCGGTTCGTAAAGTGAAAATTTTACTCAGCCAGCATATCGGAGCGCCGGCGAGCGCGATCGTAAAAGTCGGAGATAAAGTCAGCCGCGGTCAGATGATCGCAGAGCCGGCGAAAGGTTTGAGCGTCGGAATCCACGCATCCATTGACGGAACGGTCAGTGAAGTAAGCGACAAATATGTAATCATAGAAACTCAGGAAGGACGTGCAGGTAAATGAGTAAGGCAATTGGAATGGTAGAATATAAGACTGTTTCAGCAGGTGTCGTAGCGGCAGACGCTATGGTCAAGACCTCTGAAGTCAGTATCATTGAAGCACAGACCGTATGTCCGGGAAAATATATCGTAATCATTTCAGGGGATCTCAGTGCCGTAAATGCAGCGGTTGAAACTGCGAAAACACTGCATGAAAAGCACCTGATCAACAGTTTTGTACTCGGTAACCCACACGAATCCATTTTCCCAGCTATCTATGGTGCTGCTAAGATCGAAGAGGTTTCAGCACTTGGTATCATGGAGACATACGATGCCACAACGATCATCGTGGCAGCGGATGAAGCGGCAAAGACCGCGATCGTAGATCTTGTAGAACTTCGTGTCGCAAGAGGTATGTGCGGAAAATCTTATCTGATGCTCACCGGAGAAGTTGCAGCGGTAGAGGCAGCGATCGAGAGAGCAAAAATGGTTGCGGCAGAGGGCGGAATGTATCTGGATTCTTCTGTTATCGCACATCCGGACGCACAGATCCGGGATGCAATCCTGTAATTAAGAAAGAACAGGGCAGAGATAGAATCTGCAAAACTGCACCTTGCACAGTTGTTGTATGGTGCAGTTCCTTGTATAGGCGACGGGCCAAAGTCCGGGCTTGCCCGAGACCTTGGCGACTGCTTCCAATCCCGGAATGTGCCTTTTGGCACTTCTGGTGATTATATAAAATGAAAACCGGGAGGCGATGCAATGCTTGCCATCGAAAGAAGAAATGAGATATTGATGAAGCTGCAGGCTGAACGGCGGGTAGTAGTGAGTGAACTCAGCCAGCTTTACGATGTATCGGAAGAGACTATACGCCGGGATCTGGAGAAACTTGTCAATGAGGGCGTAGCGATCAAAAGTTACGGCGGAGCTGTGATCAATGAGAATGCCAATCTGGAAGTTCCTTTTAATATAAGAAAGAACTACAATGTGATCGGCAAACAGAAGATCGCGGAACAGATCGCGGCAATGGTCAAAGACGGAGAAAGCCTGATGTTGGATGCGAGTTCTACCGCTGTATACATCGCCAAAGCATTGAAAGAGAAAAAGAATCTGACGGTGATCACCAATTCCATAGAGATCATTGTGGAACTCATGGATATGCCGGAGTGGAAAGTACTTTCCACAGGCGGACTCTCCAGAGAGGGATCGTTCGCGCTGGTAGGTCCGCAGACAGACAAGATGCTGAAATCTTATCATGTAGATAAGGCGGTCATTTCCTGTAAAGGATTTGATCTGGAAAGCGGGATCACAGATTCTGATGAACTTCATGCGAACAATAAGATAACGATGCTGGGCGCAGCAGGAAAGAAGATTCTTGCAGTGGACAAAAGCAAGTTTGATAAAACGGCATTTACGGCGATCGGTGCGCTGGATGATATCACAACCGTTGTCACGGACGAAGAACCGGACCGGAGATGGCTTCAGGCATTTGAGGAAGCCGGGATAGAATGCGTTTATCCCAGATAGAGGACAAAAATAATGAATAGCTTTGATATTAAAACAAAAATATATTTTGGAGATCAGGCGCTGGATCGTCTGGCGGAGATTCCATATGAGAGAATCCTTTTGATCACGGATCCGTTTATGGCGGAGAGCAGTATGTTCAGTCTTGTGACAGATCCGCTGAAAAAAGGCGGAAAACAGTTTGAAGTCTTTAAAGACGTTGTGCCGGATCCGCCGATCGAGAAGATCTCTCTCGGGGTGGATAAGATGCTGGCGTATAAACCGGATGCGATCGTTGCAGTCGGCGGCGGATCGGCGATCGATTCTTCCAAATCCATCCGTGAATTTGCACTTCGTGTCAATAATTATGGAGATGTCGGATTGATCGCGATTCCTACAACAAGCGGAACCGGATCGGAAGTCACATCCTTTGCGGTTGTGACAGATCCGAAAGAGCAGGTGAAATATCCGCTTGTTTCCAGAAGCCTGACGCCGGACGAGGCAATCCTGGATGCGGAACTTGTAAAAAGTGTTCCTCCGGCGATCACAGCGGACACTGGAATGGATGTATTTACACATGCGTTGGAAGCGTGCGTAAGTATCAATCGTAACGATTTTTCAACGGCGTTGGCAGAAAAAGCGATCGAGATCTGCGGGGTATTCCTGCTTCGTGCTTATCTGGACGGCAATGACAGCCATGCAAGACAGAAGATGCATTCCGCATCCTGTCTGGCGGGGCTGGCGTTCAACTCCGCATCACTGGGACTCAACCATGGAATGGCACATCAGCTTGGCGCGACATTCCATATCCCGCACGGCAGAGCAAACGCGATGCTTCTTCCGCACATTATCGAGTTCAACAGTGACATCAATAAGCACAGCAAGAGCCGGGCAGAATATCTTCCAGCAGTAAAACGGTATGCGACAGTAGCACAGATTTTGGGGCTGAGCAGTTACAACGAGATCATGACGGTTCGTTCCCTTGTAAACTGGGTACAGTTCATGCTCAAAGAAATGGATATCCCGCTGTCGATCTCACAGATGGGAAAAATCACAAAAGAAGAATATTTTGCGGCGATCGATCGTATGGCGGATGCTGCGCTGGCAGACGGATGTACGGAAACAAACCCGCGTGTGCCGCGTAAAGCAGATGTCGTAAAGATCTACGAGAAGTTGTGGTAATAATTACATAAAAGAAAGAGCATTTCTCTCCCACAGGAAACAGCACTGATTTATTCACGCTGAAATCCTGTGGGAGTTTTTTGATTTCATGTGTATTGAAAGGCTCGCTTTTGGTATTGTTTTTTCAGCAAAAATATGTAAATAATAAATGGAAATGTACTATAATAGATTCATTATCTATGTGAAAGGAGAATCGGATTATGAGATTAAAAGGAAAAGTTGTTGTTGTAACAGCATCCACAAGAGGAATAGGACTTGCGATTGTAAAGGCATGCGCTGCGGAAGGTGCGATTGTGTATATGGGAGCACGTAATTTGGAACGTGCAAAAGAGATAGCGGATCAGTTGAATGCAGAAGGGAAAAAGGTGCGTTGGGTTTATAATGATGCGACGGAAGATGAAAGCTATGCGGCGATGATCGAAGAAGTTGTCGAAAAAGAAGGACGTATCGACGTATTGGTAAATAATTTCGGAACATCTGATCCGAAACAGGATCTGGATTTTGCACATACAGATGTCGATGTATTTTTAAATACAGTAAATATCAATTTGAAGAGCGTTTATCTGGCAAGTCAGGCTGCGGTGAAGCATATGGAGAAGAACGGTGGGGGAAGTATTATCAACATTTCTTCTATTGGCGGTCAGACTCCGGATATTTCACAGGTAGCATACGGAACAAGTAAAGCTGCGATCAACTATCTGACCAAATTGATCGCAGTACAGGAAGCGAGACATAATATTCGCTGCAATGCAGTGCTGCCGGGGATGACGGCGACGGATGCGGTGCAGAATAATCTGTCGGAGGATTTTAAAGAGTTTTTCCTGAGACATACGCCGATCAGAAGGATGGGACAGCCGGAAGAGATCGCGGCGGCAGTCGTATATTTTGCAAGTGACGAGTCCGCATTTACGACCGGACAGATATTGACGGTATCCGGCGGTTTTGGTCTGGCGACTCCGGTATTCGGAGATTTGGCAGAGCGCAAAGAACGCAGATGATCAATAATAGTCGCGGTACTCGCTCGGCGTCATATGGACGGATCGTTCAAAAGCGCGCAGAAATGTGAGTGTGGATTTGAAGCCGACATTGGAAGAAATTGAATTGACGGATAATTTTGTATAGGCGAGCAATTCTTTCGCTTTGTTGATCCGAAAGTCGTTGACATATTGGTGGATCGTCACTCCCATCTGCTGCTTGAACAGTTTGCAGAAATAATATTTGGAAAAACCGATCTTATTACAGATCGCGTCGATCGAGAGATCTTCCTTATAATTCTCGGAAATATATTTCAGCGCGGTATTCACGGATGTCTCCTGCGCCGGAGTCAGCTCCTTGATCTCGGCAATATCGTAGGAAATATCGTAGAGCGCGGTGAAAATGGTCTGCAGCTGCTGGTTGATGTGCATATAGTTCCAAGCGCCGCTTTTTTCTTCAGAACCGATATTGGAGGTAATATTATATAATTCGATGAAAGAGTCCAGAACTGCAGAAAAAGGATTGCTTAAAATTAAATTGTTCTGTGTGCGGATCATATTATAAAAGAGCTTTGCATGGCTTCCGTCGATGATGAAATAATAAAATTTCCATTCTTTTGTGACACGGGTAAATGTCAAAGTTGTATTGCACGCTGTCGTCACAACCGTATGGGGCTGGATATACTGTGTATTTTTATTTTTGCTGTAACGGACTGTCCCCTCCAGAGAATAAAGAAGAAGATACTGATTAAAATTGTTTGTTGTTCCAAGGACCAGCTTCCGCTCCTGGCAGTAACCACATTCCCGGATCACAAAAGGAAAAGATTCGGCGAGTGGATTACCGGGGAGACGGAAGCTGTTATATTCCAGTGGGAAAAATCGTTTTGGAGACGGCATAAGAAGAACCTCCTCTATGGGTGTATTCAAATGATATAACTTGTATCTCATATAGTGTAATATGAACAAACAGAAAAATCAAATAGAAAATGTACTGTAAAATTTCACGAAACAAAAAAGCGATGATTTTTGTGAAATCAAAACAAAAATAACGAAGAAAAGTTAAAAATTGAACAAAAACAGTGCAAAAATGATAAAATGACAAGAATAGATAATGAAATAACAATTTTTGATATTGAATAATCAAGGAAAAAGCATGATAGTAGAGGCACAGACAAGCCAATTCAGTTCATCGGCACATGGCGGCTTTGATCGGGGGAGTCAAATATAGACCGCATCGCCGGAGCAGATGGATGAGGAAAAGGAAAAAAGGAGAAAGGGGAAACGACAAAGATGAGTGAGTATATCTTGGAACTGAAAGATGTCGTAAAAACGTTCGGCGGAGTTACCGCATTGAACGGTGTACATTTTCAGTTGAAGCAAGGCGAGATTCACGCTCTGATGGGTGAGAACGGCGCCGGAAAATCTACATTCATTAAAGTGATCACAGGAGTACACCAGCCGGACAGCGGATTGATGCTGCTGGAGGGGGAAAAGATCACACTTCGCTCCACAGAAGATTCAGCGAAACTTGGTATTGCGGCAATTTACCAGCACGTTACTGCATTTCCGGATCTTTCCGTGACAGAAAATATTTTCATGGGACAGGAGATCAAGAACAAGCTTGGCATCTATAATTGGAAGCTGATGACAAAGCGTGCGAAAGAATTGATCGAGCCGCTGAGTAAAAATATCGATGTTTCCAAACCGATGAGCACACTTTCCGTTGCACAGCAGCAGCTTGTAGAGATCGCAAAGGCGCTTTCGAGAGATGCAAGGATCCTGATCATGGATGAGCCGACAGCGTCGCTTTCCAGAAGAGAATGCGAAGAGTTGTATCAGATCGCGGAACGGCTGAGAGACGAGGGCGTATCGATTATCTTTATCACACATAAATTTGAGGATATGTATCGTCTGGCAACAAGGGTTACGGTGTTCCGTGATTCACAGTACATAGGATGCTGGGATGTGGATAAGATCTCCAATCAGAAGCTGATCGGCGAGATGGTAGGTCGTGAACTAACGCAGATGTATCCGCCGAAACATGCAAAGATCGGTGATGTTGTGATGAAAGTCAACAACATTTCCAAAGAGGGATATTTTAAAGATGTATCTTTTAATGTAAGAAAAGGCGAGATCCTTGCCTTGACCGGACTGGTCGGCGCAGGTCGTACCGAAGTATGTCAGAATATTTTCGGTATCATGACGCCGGATTCCGGTTCCATTGAACTTGAGGGAAAAGAAGTGAAGATCAAGAGCCCGATCGACGCGCTGAAGCTTGGAATCGGACTGCTTCCGGAAGACCGTCAGACACAGGGGCTGATCAATGAACTGCCGATCTATCAGAATGTAACTTCTGCCGATATGAGCAAATTCATCAAAGCAGGTAAGCTGGATGAGAGTGCGGAAGAGGCAAAAGCGATCGAACTTTGTCAGAAGATCCAGTTGAAAGCGAAAGACATCAGTGCTCCGCCGTCATCACTGTCCGGAGGAAATCAGCAGAAAGTCGTATTTGCAAAGCTTCTGAACTGCGATCTGAAAGTATTGATCCTGGACGAGCCTACCAAAGGTATTGACGTCGGCGCAAAATATTCAATCTATGAAATCATGAATGAACTGACCGCAAACGGATATGCGATCATCATGGTATCTTCCGAGATGCCGGAGGTGCTTGGTATGGCGGACCGGATCGTTGTTATGAGAAACGGACGTGTGGCGGGGCAGTTTGATACGGAAGGCACAACACAGGAGATGATCCTCGAAGCTTCCTTAAAACAAGAAGATGGGAGGGAAAGCGAGTCATGAGAACGAATAACAAATCAACACTTTCTAAAATAACAGAAAGCAGAAACTTCGGTCTGGTACTTGGATTGATCGTTCTTCTGATCGTAGCGGCGATCATCACTCCGTCGATGTATTCTCTGAATTCCATTCTGAACATGCTTCAGAATAATGCGGTATACGGATTGCTTGCGATCGGCGAGATGATGGTCATCATCACTGCGGGTATCGACATTTCCATCGGCGCGACGTTGTCGCTGACCGGAGTGATCTGCTGCCGGCTGATGGCAGAGAACCCGGGAGTTCCGGGAATCGTGTGGCTTGTACTCTCCTTAGTGATCGGAGCGCTCTGCGGTGCGTTTAACGGACTGCTCGTCGGATATTTCAAGATGGTCCCGATGATCGCTACGCTTGGTACGATGTATATTTTCCGTGGCTTTTCTTTCTTATTCAGCGGCGGAGAATGGTGGTTCCCGCATCAGTTTACAGAGGGGTATATGGCATTTGCGACAAAGAAGATCCTCGGGATCCCGTCGATCTTATGGATTCTGATCATTGTATTCGTATTGGCGATCCTGTTCCTCGGATATACGTCGAAAGGACGACGGATCTACGCGATCGGTACCAATCAGGAGTCCGCGCAGGTTGCCGGTATCAAACAGCCGAGAGTTGTATTTCTGGCGATGACCCTTTGCGGAATGCTCGCAGGTCTGTCCGGAATGCTCTATACAGCGAACTATGCGACCTGCAGTTATATGATCGGCGACGCATATGAAATGACGGCGATCGCGATCTGTATCCTCGGCGGAGTCAGCATCGTAGGAGGAAAGGGAAAAGTAGACGGCGTGATCATCGGATTTTTGATGATGTCGGTCATCACTTACTTTATCAGTCTTCTTCCGGGATTGAGCGTATGGTCGGATGCAATCCAGGGAGCGATCATCATCGCAGCGGTTGCCTTGAATAAATTCACGGAACGCTCTGCTGAAAAGAGAGCTCTGAAAGAAAGGAGTGCTTTGATCTGATGAGTGGAGAAAAGAATACAAATGTACCTGTAAGAGACTTATCTGTAAAACAGGGATTCAAATTATCGAAGTTTTTAGTGAGCTGGGAAATGGTGCTGATCTATATTTTACTTTTGATCAACGTTGTATTGATGGTCAGCAGGACCAACCTGTATTTCTCACCCGGAACGATCCAGGCGATCATTCAGTCCGGTATGGATGTATGCCCGCTCGTACTCGGAATGATCCTGATCCTGATGCTCGGCGATATCGACGTATCGGTTGCATCTACGATGATTTTTGCATCCATGGCAACGGGGCTTTGCTGTCAGGCGGGAATGCCGGCGTTTGTAGGCGTGATCGTTGGAATCGCAGCAGGAGCGCTCTGCGGACTGTTTAACGGATATTTCGTAGCATATGTGGAGATGCCGGCGGTCATCGTTACGATCGCGACGTCGATGTTGTTCAGAGGAATCGTAAAGATCATCCTGGACGTCAATGTGTTGAAACAGTTCCCGAGCTTTTACACAACCGTAGCTTGGACCAATATCGCAGGAATCCCATTGTCACTGATCCTGTTCCTTGTGATGGGAGCGGTCTTCGTATTCCTGCTTCAGAAATCCAGATTCGGACGGAAGCTTTACATTATCGGAAACAACGCAACATGTGCACAGTATTCCGGTATTGACGTAAAGAAGACAAAACTGATCGTCTTTGTCCTGATGGGCGCAATGTGCGGAGTTGCTTCAATCTTCTTCGTAGGAAGAATGGGAGGAAGCGTATCTTCCACAATGGGTACCGGATATGAGATGACAGCGATCGCGATTTGTGTATTGGGCGGCGTATCCACAAACGGAGGAAAAGGAAAAGTATACGGACCGATCATTGCAACCTTGATCATGGCGTTCCTTACTTATACACTCGGACTTCTGGAAGTGGATGCCAATACAAGAAAGATCGTAACCGGATTTATCCTGATCATTGCGGTTTTGATCCCGAATGTAAATAGACAGCTGATCGCAAACTTGAAGTTGAAATTTGTTTACAAAGGAAACAAGAACGTAGAAGCATTGAACATCAAGACAGCAGCGGAAGTAAAAGCGCTGAAAGCGACGATCGATGAGACGAAGAAAGACTCTGCAATGAACGACGCAGATAAGAGTGCAAAGATCAAGAAATGTGAAGACAAGATCGCGGCACTCCAGAAAAAATGTAAAGAGCAGACAGAAATCTGGCTGAGAGAGCAAAAAGAGGACGAACGCAAAGCAAAAGAACGATTTGCAGCAAAATAGTTTGATTCATAGTTTTACATGTATCGTTTCACATTCATAAGTTTATAGACAGCAGAGGGCTGTTTATATATTAAAAAAAAGGAGGAACAAAATTATGAAAAACTGGAAACGTCTGGTAGCACTTGGAATGAGCGCAATGATGATCGCTTCATTGGCAGGATGCAGCACAACAGAGTCAACGGAAGGCGGCGCAGAGGGCGGCGAAGCGGCTGCACCGGCTGAGTCAGGCGGAGGAAAAGAATCTCTGGAGGGAACACATGTATTTATGTTCAAATCCACAGGTAACTCTTTTGGAGACCTGATGTATGAAGGATTTTCAGAGTATCTGGAAGCAAAAGGTGAGAAGACCGCTTACAAGAGCCCGGCAGAGACAACCGTAGCAGCACAGGTTCAGATGCTGGATGAGCTGATCACACAGAATGTTGCATCCATCACGATTTCTACAAACGGTGACGCAGGTTATGATGAAGTGTTCAAGAAAGCTCAGGAAAAAGGAATACCGATCGTATCCGTAGACTCCGAGGCAAATCCGGAATACCGTATATGCCATACAAACCAGGCAGAGACACAGGATATCGGATCTTACCTTGTACAGGCAGCTGTACTGATCACACTTGGTGTGGATTATCCTGGTGACGGAAAAATGGAAGAGACTGTAAAGACAGAGCTCGGAAAATACTCAGGAGAAGAGATCAAATTAGGTGTTCTTTCTGCATCCATTGATACTCCGGTTCAGAACTCCTGGATCGCAGCGATGGAAACAGAGCTTGCAAAAGATGTCTATGCAGGAAAAGTAAGCCCGGAACTTGACAAGAAATATGGTAACGATGACCTGACAGAGTCCACAACACAGGCACAGGCATTTATCGCAGAGAACGCAGTTGACTGTATCATTTCTCCTACAACCGTAGGTATCGCAGCAGCAGGACAGGCTCTGAAATCCGCAAACAGCGAGATCAAACTGACAGGTCTTGGACTTCCGTCAGAGATGCAGTCTTTCATGCCGACAAAAGCTGACGACGACGCATTCGAGTATGTTTGCCCATACATGATGCTGTGGGATGTTATCCATCTTGGAGCAGTATCCGGAGCAGCAACATATGCAGCAGTAAACGATGGATTTGACGGATCCGTAGGAAGCAGCTTTGAAATGGATGCGTTCCGTGATTACGAAGCAGAAACTTACGAAGCATACCAGAGTGGCGACGGTACAGCAGTTCTGGCAGGCGCACCGTTCATCTTTGAAAAGAACAATATGGCTGAGTGGATCGACGTACTGTAAGAACAGACGGATATCCTGCATGGCAGATGGGAACAGGCGGTTATGTGACGCATAGTACTTGGATCACCGGAAGTGCCAAAAGGCACATTCCGGGATTGTAAGCAGTCGCCAAGGTCTCGGGCAAGCCCGGACTTTGGCTCGCCGCCTATAAAAAAACGGAAAAGGGGAGAAAATTCAAGAAAAGGGATTTTCTCCCCTTTTCCGTTCAAAGATCCATCTGTCGGTTTGTTTTGAAATGTGATAAAGTAGAAAGTAAGAGAAGCAGGAAAAAGAGGAAAATCGGACAGGAGGAGGCAAAATGAGATATTTGATGGGAATCGACAATGGCGGAACATTTTCCAAAGCGGCATTGTTTGATGAGAACGGAGTGCAGATTTCGGTGGCAAGCGTTCCCACCGTGACATTAACGCCGAAGCCGGGGTATACGGAGCGGGATATGGAGGAACTCTGGCAGGTAAATGCAAAGGCGGCGCGTCAGGCGATCGAAAAGAGCGGGATCGATCCGAAAGAGATTGCGGGCGTGTCCTATTCCGGGCATGGAAAAGGTCTGTATCTGGTCGGAAAAGACGGAAAACCCGCTTATAACGGAATCATTTCCACCGATGCGCGGGCATGGGCATATGTGAAGCAGTGGAAAGAAGACGGAACTGCGAAAAAAGTATATGAAAAGACTTGTCAGGACATCCTTGCATGTCAGCCGGTCAGTCTTCTCGCATGGCTGCGGGATCATGAGCCGGAAGTATTGGAACGGACACGGTATGTATTTGCGGTGAAAGATTATGTGCGGTATCGGATGAGCGGAGAAGCTTATGCGGAGTACACGGATTTTTCGGGAGGAAATCTGGTCAATCTGCATACCGGAGAATATGACCGCGAATTACTTTCCTATATGGGGCTGGATATGGTGTATGAAAAACTTCCTCCGCTTCGTCACGCGTCGGACATCTGCGGTCATGTGACGAAAGAAGCCGCCGAACTGACACTGATCCCGGAGGGGACGCCGGTTGCTGCCGGAATGTTTGACGTCAATGCCTGCGGAATTGCTTCCGGTCTTTCGGATGAAGAGAAAATGTGCATGATCGCGGGAACGTGGAGTATCAATGAATTTATCGCAAAAGAGCCGGTCTTGAACGAAACCGTGGCGTTAAATTCGATGTTCTGTATCCCGGGATATTATCTGATCGAGGAGAGCAGTCCGACTTCGGCGGGAAATATGGAATGGTTCATCCGCAATCTGATGGGATATGAAAAGGAAGAGGCGAAAGAAAACGGTGGATCGGTGTACGATGTGACAAATGCATGGGTAGAGTCGATCGAGCCGCAGGAGAATAATATCATTTTTCTTCCGTTTTTGAACGGTTCGAATGAAGATGCTCTGGCGAAAGGGACGTTTGTCGGGCTGACCGCGTACCACAATAAAAAACATATGCTGCGTGCGGTGTATGAGGGGATCGTATTTTCCCATCTGACCCATGTAAAGAAACTGCTCCGCAACCGGGAAGTTCCGAAGAGTATCCGGCTCTCGGGCGGTGCAGCCAATTCCGACGTGTGGGTACAGATCTTTGCGGACGCACTGCAGATCCCGATCGACGTGATCGAGGATAAGGAACTGGGCGCACAGGGAGCGGCGATCGCAGCGGGAATCGCGGCAGGCGTGTATGCGGATTACGAAGAGGGAATCCGGCGGACGGTCAAGATCACAAAAACCGTGCAGCCACGTCCGGAATACGGACCGGTCTATGAGAAAAAATATCAGACATACCGCCGTGTGATCGAGGGCTTGAGCAGTGTGTGGGAATGTTTTGAAAACTAGAAAAGAAAACAGGAAAACAAGAAAAGAGGAGAATGAAAGCGATGGAACGAGCGTATACCCTTGGTTTGTACGAGAAAGCGATGCCGTCCGATCTGACATGGAGAGAAAAGCTTCTGGCGGCAAAAGAAGCGGGATTTGATTTTGTGGAGATCAGTATCGATGAGACAGACGCGAAACTTTCCAGATTGGACATGACGAAAGAAGAACGGTTTGGACTGGTACGGCTGATGCAGGAAACCGGCGTGCCGATCCGGACAATGTGCTTGAGCGGTCATCGGAAATATCCGCTTGGCAGCAGTGATCCGGCAGTGGAAGCGCGGGGAATCGAGATCATGGAAAAAGCGATCCGGCTTGCGGAAGACCTGGGAATCCGGATCATCCAGCTGGCAGGCTATGATGTATATTATGAAGAATCCACATTTGAGACAAAGAAGCGTTTCCTTGCCAATCTGAAAAAAGCGGCGGATATGGCGGCAAAAGCAGGCGTGACCATGGGCTTTGAGACGATGGAAAATGAGTTTATGAACACGGTGGAAAAGGCAATGAAGTATGTGACGCTTGTCGGATCGCCGTATCTGAACGTCTATCCGGATATCGGAAATATCACCAATGCGGCAAAGACGTATGAAAATGACGTGCTGGAAGATCTGGAACTCGGGAAAGGGCATATCGTGGCGATGCACTTAAAAGAGACGGTTCCGGGAAAATTCCGGGAGATCCCGTTCGGGACCGGGCATGTGGATTTTGAAAGCGCAGTTACAAAAGCATGGGAACTTGGCGTGAGAAAATATGTCACAGAGTTCTGGTATACCGGAAATCCGGGATGGAAAGAAGATCTCACTTTTGCAAATGAGATGTTTACAAGAATATTAAACGGAAGAGGATAAGAATGATGGACGAGAAAAATATACAGGCGATCATGAATCTGATCATCTACGGCGGAGACGGAAAGAGTTCTGCCATGGAAGCGATCCATGCAGCGAAAGAGGGCAATTTTGACCTTGCAGATGAAAAAATCCAGGCGGCGGAGAAGTCTCTACTTGAAGCACATCACACACAGACTGAGATGCTGACACAGGAAGCAAACGGAGATTCTGTGGAAATGTCACTTTTGATGGTCCACGGTCAGGATCATCTGATGACAGGAATGATGTTCAAAGATCTTGCAAAAGAACTGGTAGATGTATATCGTGTTATAAAAAAAGAAAACTAGGAACAGTTGTTTCTGGGATGAGATAAAGAGCGCCGCTTCGCAGGCAGCCGGTCGGGAACCGGTCGCTTGTGGAGCGGCGCTCTGTTTTTGTATAGGATACGAGCCAAAGTCCGGGCTTTCCCATTCGTCCGCGCTTTTTTCTTTTCAACTCCAAAAACTTGGTGTATACTTAATCTAAGTTTGCGATACAGGAGAGAAAAAGTATGTATAAGGTATTGTTGGTAGATGATGAGATCCTGGTACGGAAAGCGATCGGAAAGAAATTGGAGTGGAATCAGCTTGGCTTTGAACTGGTCGGTGATTGCGAGAATGGAAAAGATGCGATTGAATTTGTAAAAGAACATCCGGTTGATGTTGTGCTGACAGATATCTGCATGCCGCATATTGACGGTATGGGGCTGAGCAAGTGGCTGTATGAGAATTGCCCGCAGACGACGATCATCATTTTCAGCGGTTACAGTGATTTTGAGTACGCGAAGCAGGCGCTCCAGTACAAAGTAGCGGAGTATATCCTGAAACCAGTGACAGCGAAAGAACTTTCCGAAGTGCTGACAAGAATCCGGAAAAAGCTGGACGGAGAGAGAAAACAGGAACAGCGGCTGGATACACTGTCGCGGGCATACCGTAATTATACGAAGAATGAATCCGTGATCATCGGAAAAGCGCTGCAGAGACTTGTGCAGGGAACTCAGGATACCATGCAGTGTCTTCAGGAACTGGACGAGTTTGGCGTGAGGATCGAGGGAAGTGCGTTCCGTGTAGCCGCGGTGGATATTGATCTTTATACGGAATGGAAAGGTGGCAATGAGGGAGAACTGAAAAAAGAGAGTGCGCTGATGGCATTTGTCGTGGAGAATGTCAGCAGCGAGATCGTGGCAGAACATCATGCAGGGATCGCGTACCGGGATTCGGATAACCGGATCTGCATCTTGTTCTGGACGAACCGTCCGAACGAATTTCGCAGGGAAGTCGAAGAAATCTGCAGGGAGATCCAGGAAAACGTCTACCGGGCGATGAAATTATGTGTTTCCGTTGCGATCGGTTGTTATGTGGATACGCCGGATCTTCTTTATCAGTCTTACGAATGTGCGGCTGAAGCGTTGAAATATCGTTACAGCCGCGGAATGGGGGCGATCTTTGACTGTGAGGAGCAGATCTGTGAGGCAGATTTCAAAGAACTCTCCGGGGAATTGAAAAAGATCGCGCTGGCGATCCGGAGCGGTGACGGAACACAGATGGAAGAGCGGCTTGTATATATTGAAACATGGATCCGTGAGAGAATGGTCGGAAGAAACCGGGCATGGGGATATTTAAACCGTCTGCTGCATGTGATCCATGAGATGGTCAGAGAGACAGACGAGGCGTTTACGCTTCCGGAAGATGTGATTTCGTCTGTGGCGTCGGCGTATTCCATAAAAGAAGCGATGAAACTTGTCCGGCAATATGCGGCAAAAGGAATGGAGGCGCGCGCTCGTTCCGGACAGACAAGCGGGGAGCGTCAGGCGGCAATGGCGCTGGATTACATAAGAGAACATTACGGGGACAGCGAACTGGGACTGAACCAGATCTGTGAATACTTAAATATCAGCACAAGCCGGTTCAGCAGCATTTTTAAAGAATCGACCGGAATGACATTTTTGGAAGCTTTGTCCAATATCCGTATGGAAAAAGCCAGGCAGCTTCTCTGTCAGACAACGCTGAAAAATTATGAGATCGCGGAAAAAGTCGGATTCAGCGATCCCCATTATTTCAGCATCGCATTTAAAAAGGCGACGGGGATGACGCCGAAAGAATATGCCAGGGAGAACGGCAGATGAAGAAACCTAATCTGATCACAAGAATGTTTGGAAAATTTAAGAGCATCCAGAGCACGATGCTTGTGTCATTTTCGGCGCTGATGGTACTTGCCATGCTGGTTTTCATGGTGATCGCGATGCGTTATACGAGCGGGACGATCTACGAAAATTCGATCAATTATATGAGTCAGATCATCCAGCAGGTCAACTATGACATCGATACTTATATTGAATATATGGAAAATATCTCCTCGGTCATCGCAAAAAGCAGCGACGTGCCGCGGTATCTGTTTGACCAGAACCAGACGGAAGCGGAAAGGGAGGCGGAAAAAGAACGGATCCTGACCCAGTTTCAGACGATCATGGAAAGCAGGGACGATATTTATAATGTGGCGGCTGTGGCGAAGAACGGAAGATATATCATCAACCAGGGGGACGACGAGCTGACAGGGTATGTGGATATCGAGTCTCTGGACTGGTATCAGGCGGCGATGGAATCGAAAAGCGGGATCGCGGTGTCCTCTTCTCATGTGCAGAATGCGATCCAGTCCAGCTATAAATGGGTGATCACACTGAGCAGAGCGCTTGTGAACAACCAGACCGGAGAGCGGGAGGGGCTCTTTTTTGTGGATCTGAATTACAGTGCGATCAGTGATCTGTGTAATAATAACAGTATTGAAGAAAAAGGATATATTTTTGTATTGGATGCGGAGGGGAATATTGTATATCATCCGAAACAGCAGTTGATGTACGGCGGGTTAAAAACCGAAAATATCGACGCGATCATGGAGTGTAGGGAAGATTCTCTGATCATTGACGAGGGTGGGGACAGTAAGCTTTATACGATGTCCAAATCCAAGAGGACAGGCTGGACGGTAGTGGGCGCGGCTTATACATCGGAATTGCTGAAAAATAACGAACAGGCGCAGATGTGGTATCTGCTTGTGGCATCGATCCTGCTCCTTGCCGTGATCGGCATTTCAAGCATCATCTCCCGGGAGATCACAAAACCGATCCGTTCCCTCAGGGATTCCATGCGGAAAGTACAGAACGGACAGTTTGGCACCCATGTGGAAGTGATCACGGAAAATGAGATCGGAAGCCTCGGAAGATCGTTCAATCTGATGACCAGCGAGATCCAGGCGCTGATGGAGCAGAATGTATACGAACAGAAGCAGAAACGAAAAAGTGAACTGAAAGCATTGCAGGCACAGATCAATCCTCATTTCTTATATAATACGCTGGATTCGATCATCTGGATGTCGGAAGCGGGAGAAAACGACGAGGTCGTGGAAATGACCTCTGCTCTGGCAAGACTCCTGCGCCAGAGTATCAGTAACGATAAGGAAGAGGTCGAGCTGGAAAAAGAGATCGAGTATGTGAAAAATTATCTGACGATCCAGAAAATGCGTTACAAAGATAAGCTGGAATTTTTTATTTATGTTGATCCGAGAGTGGCGCATGTCCCGATCATCAAGCTTGTGCTGCAGCCGTTGGTGGAAAATGCGATCTATCACGGGATCAAGTATAAAGAGACAAAAGGAAATTTAAAAATTTATGCAAGACCTGTGGACGGCAGAGTTGAGATCGTCGTGGCAGACGACGGGATCGGTATGGATGAAGATGTGATGGAACATATTTTTGATGAGCATCGGAAAGAGCAGAAACGCAACGGCGTGGGAGTACCGAATGTGCAGAAGCGGCTGAAACTTCAGTACGGATCGGAGTACGGCATCCGTTATGAGAGTGTGAAAGGCGCGGGCACGAAGGCTGTGATCACGATTCCGGTCGATGGAGGCAGGACAGATGAAAAAATGGATGAGTAAAAACCATAAAATCGGGATATTAATGACTGTGGCGCTGACATTTGTAGTTGTCTGTCTCGGCGTGCGGCTGGCGAGGAATGATCCGGATGAGGCGGAAACGTATCATCTGATCTTTATCCCCAAGACGATCGATCCGGCAAACGGGTTTTGGACAGCCCTGATCGACGGTGCGAAACTGGGAGCGGAGGAGATGGGGGCAGAGATTGAAGTGATGGGAGCCGGCGCTGAGGAAGATGTGGAAGAGCAGATCGAGATCATCCGGCAGAGCATGGAAAAGGAACCGGATGCGCTTCTTGTCGCTCCGGGAGATTATTCTGAAGTTTCGGATGTGCTGCAGGAAGTCGTGGATGCGGGGATCCCGCTGATCCTCTTGGATTCTGTGATCGACAGGGATATTGCGGTTTCGGAGATCGGAACGGACAATTACCGCGCGGGAAAAGAACTGGGAGAATACGCGGCGACACTTATAGATGGGGAGGGAGAGATCGGGATCGTTTCCCATGTGAAAGGATCGTCCACTGCAATGGAGAGAAGCAATGGGATCTGTGACGGAATGGGGGAGGCTTCGCATCAGATCCGTTCTATCGTCTACTGCAACTCCTCTTATGAGAAAGCATATGAATTGACAAAGGATATGCTGAACCGTTATCCGCAGATCAGTCTGCTCGTTGCGACCAATGAGTACGGCGCTATCGGAGCTGCCCGCGCAGTCAATGATCTCGGGCTTGCGGGAAAAGTGAAAATGGTGGGATTTGACAGCTCTGTCGAGGAGATCCAGTTGCTGGAGATGGGGGTGTTTCAGGCGATTATCATCCAGAAGCCGGTGAATATGGGATATCTCGGCGTCGAGCAGGCGATCCATGTTCTGAACGGAAAAAAGGCGGAGCCAAAGCTGGACTCCGGAAGTAAGCTGATCACAAAAGAGAATCTGTATGAAGACGAAAACCAGAGACTTTTATATCCGTTTTCGGGACAGTAGAGAATAAGAAACAAAAGCGTTAGTGTACAGGTCGACTGTTTTCCCCTTGTACACCGACGCCGGAGGCAAAAAGGTTAAAAAATTACGGGCAGTAGTTTTTTAACCTTTTTTAGTAAGAATTTCAATTTCTATTTTGAAACAGGGCGACTATAATAAACCTATGTTCCGGGGACAGCAGATGTCTTCGGGGCGCTTTCTGACGCAGGGACAGAAAACGCGTAATCTTATTGAAGTAGGAGGAAGAAGAGTGGAAAAGATTAAACAAAATCCTTTTGTAAAAAAGGTAGGGTTTAACAGAATCGTCTTATGTTTTGTCTTAATTCTCATGTACGGTCTCTTCTGCGTATTGACGCAGGGAAAATTCGCGGGAATGCAGAGAATTCTGAGCGCCCTTAACTATGCATATTTCCTGGGATTCTTATCATTGGGAGTTACGTTCGTGATCGCAACAGGAGGGATCGACTTCTCGATCGGACCGGTTATGTTCTGCTGTGCGCTTGTTTCAGGTTACAGCCTGACCGCACACGGAGTTCCGATGGGAGCGGCGATCGTGATCAGTATCTTTGTGGGACTGGCATTCGGATTGTTCAATGGTTATCTGGTAGCTTATTGGTCCGTACCATCCTTTATTACTTCGATGGCAAGTATGAACATCGCAAAAGGTCTTGCATCTGTATTTACAAAAACACAGTCCGTCAGCTGGCCGCAGGCTACAGCAGAAGGCGGTTGGTACAGATCCCTGATCAAAGTCGGAGATATTCCGGTGGGACTGTTCATTTTCCTTGCAGTAGCCATTGTCTGTGCGATCATCTTAAACAAGACAAAGATCGGACGTTATATCCTTTCACTTGGAAGCAACAAAGAAGCGGTTCGGCTTTCCGGTGTGGATGTAAAGAAATGGGAGATGATCTCCTACATCATTTGTGGTCTTCTCGTAGGAATCGGAGCGATCTTCTATGTGGCTGCTTACACAACTGTTCAGCCTGGATATGGAGACCAGTACAATAACGAGGCGATCGCGGGATGCGTAATGGGTGGAACATCCATGGCAGGCGGACTTGCTTCGATCAGCGGAACTGTGATCGGTGTGTTCATTATCGCACTGCTCCAGGAGGGAATTCTGGCTCTTGGCTTTACAAAAGATTACCAGCTTATCATCACAGGTGTGATTGTAATCGCCGCTGTATTCAGCGATGTTGTTGCAAGACGCAGAAAGAATTGATAATGTCACATGGCATCTTAGATTGAGAAGAGAAAGGCAAGGGTAAGAGAATGGGCGAAGTTATATTAACGATGAAAGATATTGACAAGTCTTTCCCGGGTGTTCACGCACTGGATCATGTAGATCTGGAAGTCAGAAAAGGTGAAGTCCTTGCTCTGATGGGAGAGAACGGAGCCGGAAAGTCAACACTGATGAAAGTGCTGACAGGTATCTATAAAAAAGATTCCGGTACAATTACATATGAGGGAAAAGAAGTAGAATTTTCCAATACAAGAGAAGCGCAGGATGCAGGTATCGTGATCGTGCATCAGGAGCTGAATATGTTGAGCCACCTGACGGTAGCGCAGAACATTTTCATCGGACGCGAATTCAAAAAAGGAATCCGCATCGATGATAAGAAGATGAATGAAGAAGCAAAGAAACTGTTCGACCGCATGAACATCGATATCGATCCGAGAGAAATGATGGGAAGACTGACAGTCGGAAAACAGCAGATGTGTGAGATCGCAAAAGCAATTTCCCATGACGCAAAAGTTATCATTTTCGATGAGCCGTCGGCAGCGCTGACAGAGACGGAGATCCAGGAATTGTTCAAGATCATCCGTGACTTGAAAGAAAAGGGAATCGGAATCGTCTATATTTCCCACCGTATGGATGAGATCAAAGTGATCACAGACCGTGTAACCGTTATGCGTGACGGTTCTTATGTAGGAACATTGATCACAAAAGACAGTACAAAAGACGATATCATCAACATGATGGTCGGACGTGTGATCTATGAAGATCCGAAGACGGAGAGTACCGTTCCGAAAGATGCACCGGTCGTTCTGAAAGTAGAGCACTTAAATGCAGGCAAGATGGTACAGGATGTAAGCTTTGAACTTCACAAAGGAGAGATCTTAGGATTCTCCGGACTGATGGGAGCGGGACGTACGGAGACGGCGAGAGCACTGTTCGGAGCAGATCCGATGGACAGCGGAGATATTTATGTAAACGGTAAAAAGGTTACGATCAAGAGTCCGCAGGACGCTGTAAAATGCGGCATCGGATATTTGTCGGAGGACAGAAAACGATATGGTATCGTCGTACAGAAATCCGTTGCGGAAAATACGACAATGGCAACGCTTGAGCAGTACATGAAAGGTATTTTCATTGACAAGAAGAAAGAAAAAGAAGTTGCTGAAAAATATGTAGAATCACTTGCTACAAAGACACCGGATGTAGATCAGCTTGTAGTGAATCTGTCCGGTGGTAACCAGCAGAAAGTCGTTATTGCAAAATGGCTGACCAGAGACTGTGACATCCTGATATTCGATGAACCTACCAGAGGTATCGACGTCGGAGCAAAGAATGAGATCTACAAATTGATGAATTCTTTGGCGGCAGAGGGAAAAGCGATCATCATGATCTCCTCTGAAATGACCGAGATCCTCCGTATGAGCGACAGAATCGTCGTAATGTGCGAAGGTAAGAAGACGGGTGAGCTGGATATCTCCGAAGCAACACAGGAGAATATCATGAACATGGCTACACGAGAGATTGAATAGGGAGGAAAGAGTAATGGCAAATAAGACGACTCAGACGGCCGGCACGAAAAGGTCGACAATCGACAGACTGGGAGGACAGAAGTTCATCGTTCTTCTCGTTGTGATCGCATTGTTCATCTTCTTCAGTGTGATGAGCCCGAACTTTAGAAAATATACAACATTCGTAAACATACTTGACTTCTCATATTACATTACCTTGATGGCGATCGGAGTTGCGTTCCCGCTGATGACCGGAGGTGTTGACCTTTCCATCGGTACAGGTCTTGTATGTTACTCACTGGTAGGCGGTTACCTGATCGTATATCAGGGATGGCCGACATGGGCAGGAATGCTTGTCAGCATTTTGATGGGATGTGCAGTCGGTGTACTGAACGGATGTCTGGTAGCATTGATGGATCTGCCGCCGTTTTTGGCAACACTTTGTACTTGTATGATCACCCGTGGACTCGGTTCCATCATTGTCGGCGGTTTCGGAATCTCCTGGCCGGCAGCGGCAGCAGAGGGAGGCTGGTTCAGAAGCATCTTTAAGATCCAGGTGAACGGAACGAACATTCCGATCGGATTTATCTGGATCATCCTGCTGGTGATCTTGATGACATTTGTACTGAATCATACAAAGATCGGACGTTATACACTGGCGATCGGAAGCAACAAAGAAGCGACAAGACTTTCCGGAGTAAACGTAAAATTCTATCACATTTTCGCATATGTGATCTCCGGTTTCTTCGCAGGACTGGCAGCAATTTCTTACTCCGCGATCTTCGCAACGGTTCAGCCGGGAAGCGGAGCCGGATTTGAGCTTGAAGCCATCGGCGGAGCGATTATCGGCGGTGTGTCCATGTCAGGTGGAGCGGGAAGCATCACCGGAACACTGGCAGGTGTATTCGTAATCTGTATGTTGAAGACAGGACTTCCGTTCATCGGACTGACAGCAAACTGGCAGCAGATCATCACAGGTTTCGTGCTGATCGCAGCGGTACTTGTAGATATCTTAAAGAGAAAGAACGAGAAGATGTAATCAGAATTTATCATTCTGTGCAGGAAAATCAATCATGATAGATAGCAGCCGGAAACGGATTTTTCAGCAAAGATGCTGCCGGCTGTTACTATATAAAAATGTCTAAGGAGGACAAGAAAGTATGAAAAAGAAAGTTTTAGCAGTATTACTCGGTGGATGCATGGTAGTCGGAATGCTCGCAGGATGCGGCGGCGGTGGAGACGACGCCAAAAAGGATGAAGGCACTAAGACAGAAGCAACGGATGAAGGAAAAAAAGATGAAAGCAAAGGCGGCGGAGACTATCATTTCGAAGTTGTAGTTAAGAGCTTCCAGTCATCTTACTGGCAGGCAGCTGTTCAGGGAATCGAGCAGGCTGAGGAAGAACTTGGCGTTACAACAAATACAACAGGACCGAACGCTGAGTCAGATATCGCTGATCAGGTAAACATGCTGAACAATGCGATCAATCAGGCTCCGGACGGAATCGCTCTTGCAGCTTGTGACCAGAACTCTGTAATCGAATCTCTGCAGACAGCCCTTGACAAAGGTATCCCGGTAGTATGTTTTGACTCTGGTGTACCGGATGCTCCGGAAGGATCTGTATACGCAACAGTTGTAACAAACAACGGTGCGGCAGGTGCGATCGCAGCAGACAAGATCTACGAAGCAGTAAAAGACAAAATTGCTAACGCAAAAGAGCCGGTTCGTGTAGGTGAAGTTAACCAGGATGCTACATCTGCAAACATCACAGAGCGTGGACTTGGATTCATCAACAGATTCATCGAACTTGCGGAAGCAGACGGAAAGAAATGCGCGGTAGTTGGAAATGACTACTACAAGAACCTTGTAGAGGGAACCGTAGCTGAGGGTGAAGCAGACATCATCATCGAAGTAGCAGTTCCGGCACAGACAACTGTAGAGCTTTGCTCAACAGAAGCTGCCAACATTATGAACAAAGAAGACACGATCGCGATCTTTGGTTCTAACCAGGTATCTGCAGAGGGTGTTCTGACAGCAAACAACAACCTGAACGTACTCGGAAGCGATCCGGAGAAAAACATCATCGCAGCAGGATTTGATGCTGGTTCAGTTATCAAAGCAGCTGTAAAAGACGGTACTCTTCTCGGAGCAGTTACACAGTCTCCTCTGATGCAGGGAAAAATCTCCATCGAGACTCTGTACAAGATCTGTGAGGGTGAAGAAGTATCTGACGTTGAGACAGACGGATACTGGTATGATTCCACAAATATGGAAGATCCGGAAATCTCTCCGAACCTGTATGACTAATCTGTAATACAAACAAATACGGTTGAGACGACCATGAGAACAGGGGGAGCCGAATAAAGCGGCTTCCCTTTTCTTTTTCCGGTTTATCGTTTATAATAAAGACAGCGTGTACCAAAAGCGAACACTTTCAATACTGGTTTAAAAGTGTTCGCTTTGGGTAAGGGAATACAGATGCACAATTTATGGAAATGGCAGGAGGAAGACTATGCTTCAGGGAATTGAAACGATTTTTGATGATTTGGAACAGATGCTGCACCATCTGAAGAAGAAATCTTACGAGGCGAATACAGAAGTATTTGTCCGTGAGAATGGGTTTTATTTTGAGGAAATGAAAGAATATGTGGAAGCCGCCGAAGATAAGGATGCGGCGGTAGAGGAGCTGGCACAATGTTTTGTCAACGCAGTGGACAAGAAGTTTAAGAACAAGAAAGGCAAGATCAATGCACGGACGCAGATGGATCTGAACTTTTTCATGATTTATTATGTATTTCCGACGATCCTGAAGCTGGAGAGTCCGGACGCCAAACGGATCGCAGACGGTATCTGCAAAGTATGGAGCCGGACGTTTAAAGAAAGCGATATCCAATATACAGACTATGACACATTATATGCCTCCTTTCGGGAGAAGATCTTCGGGATCTTCTGATCGTCCCCCGAAAGGAATGCTGGGAACTACCTCAAAAACTTTTTGGGTGTAGTTCCTTTGTATTTTTTAAATGTTTTGATGAAGTAGCTTAAGTCGTTGAAACCGGATCCGTAGGCCACATCCGTGATCGAGAGATTGGTCGTCATCAGCTGATAGCAGGCACGTTCGATCCGATAATAATTGAGATAATCAACGGGGGTGCGGTGGGTCATCTCGTGAAAAAATCGGCAGAAATATTTGGGGGACATGCCGACGCTTTCGGCCATCTCTTCCAATGTGATCGGCTGGTTATAGGAGGACTCCATAAACTCCAGCGCCTGTTTAAGCTGCAGGATCCTGCGGTGTGTGCGCGTCTGTTTTTCCGGAACCGGCTTGTAATCATGTGTGGCGAAAATCGTACCAAAGAGCTGATACATTGCGCCGAGGACAACAAGCTGGTATCCCTCGTTTTTGGAGGCGGAAGCGTCGAAGATGGACCAGACGATCCGGTTGATCCCGGCGCGGGAATCCGGGAAATGATGCGGCAGTTCCACCTGGTGATCGATCACGCGCCGGATCAGCCGGCAGCAGTCGTCGTTCTTGTTCATCAGCACATTCATATCGAAGACAAGACATTCATAGACACAGTTGTCCGGCTCTCCGGCATGGATCGTTCCGGCGGGAATAAAGCAGGAAGAACCGGCTTTCGCGGTATATTCTTCTTCGTCGACGGTCAGCTTCAGAGAACCGCTCAGGATCCGGATCAGTTCAAATTCCACATGCCAGTGAAGTGCCATGATGTATTGCGGGTGTGTCGGGGAAACGTGGTGATATTCGATCGGAAAGTCGGCGGTTCCTCTCTGACGGCTTTCCCTATAATTAATATACTGCATAGAGACTCCTTATCTGTAAGCGTGATGTTTTGCTGTGGATCACGCTTTAAAAATATGTGAATATTGTTATATTTTTTATCATTATAACACAAGTATATTTTGAAAAACAATGTTAGAATAAAGCCAGCAACAGAAATACAGATTCCCTGCGCGATCGCGGGGTGAAAGGAGGTACGTGAGTGAGCGATAAGAAAAGACAGGTACTCGCGTTCGACTTTGGCGGAGGAAGCGGACGGGCAATCCTCGGAAGTCTGGAAAACGGAAAGATCCGGATGGAAGAAGTGCACCGATTCTCCAACGATCCGGTTATTTTGAATGACACGATGTACTGGGATACGCTGCGGCATTTCTTTGAGATCAAACAAGGAATTGTAAAAGCAAAACAAAAAGGCGGATTTGACAGTATAGGTATTGATACATGGGGAGTGGATTTTGGGCTTCTCGATGAACACGGCGCATTGCTGGAGAGTGCCGTGCATTACAGAGATGACCGGACACTCGGAATGCAGAAGGAAGTATTCAAAGCGATCCCGAAAGATGAGGTTTATCGTCTGACGGGACTTCAGTTTGAAAACTTTAATACCATTTTCCAGTTGTATTCACTGGTTCAGAAAAGACCGTGGCTTCTGGAAAAGGCAGATACACTTTTATTGACGCCGGATCTGTTTAACTATTTCCTGACAGGAGAGAAGAAAGCGGAATATACGATGGCGGCGACGACTCAGCTTTTGGATGCCAATACAAAAGAATGGTGTGAACCGATTTTGGAGGCACTTCGGATTCCGAAGAAGATCCTGCCGGAAATCGTTCCGAGCGGAACGGTTGTCGGCACTCTGAAACCGCAGATCTGTGCGGAACTGGGGGTAGAGCCGGCGAAAGTGATCGCGATCACGGGACATGACACGCAGAGCGCAGTCGTATCCGTTCCGACACAGGAGAAAGATTTTATCTTTATCAGCTGCGGCACTTGGAGTCTGTTTGGAACCGAACTGGACGGACCGGTCATCGGAGAGAAATCTCTGGAGTGTAATGTCAGCAACGAGGGCGGCTACGGAGACACAACGACCCTTTTGAAGAATATCATCGGTCTCTGGCTTGCACAGGAAAGCAGAAGACAGTGGATCAGAGAAGGAAAAGAATACTCGTTTGGAGAACTGGAGAAGATGGCGCTTGAAGCAGAGCCGTTCCAGAGTTTCATCGATCCGGATGCGCCGGAATTTGTAGCGGCGGGGAACATTCCGGAGCGTATCCGTGAATTTTGCCGCAGAACGGGACAGAAAGTACCGGAGACGATCGGCGAGATCATGTGCTGTATCAACCAGAGTCTGGCGATGAAGTACAGATATGCACTGGAACAGATCGAATCCTGCACCGGAAAACATTATCCGGTCATCAACATGATCGGCGGCGGAATCCAGAGCAAACTGCTCTGTCAGATGACAGCGGGAGCAGCGGGACGCAAAGTGATCGCGGGACCGGTAGAGGCAACCGCGCTGGGTAATATTGCGGTACAGCTGATGGCGCTCGGCGAGATCAAAGACGTCGCGGAAGCGAGAAAGATCATTGCAGATTCAGAAACTACATATGAGTATCTCCCGCAGGACGCGGAAAAATGGGATGCTGCATATGAGAAATTTAAAACTTTTATTCATTAGAATCAAGGAGGAAACTAACTATGGCAAAATCAAGATTGATCGGTGACTACCCGGTAATTGGAATCAGACCTACAATTGACGGAAGAAGAGGTGTGCTGAAAGTTCGTGAATCTCTGGAAGAGCAGACAATGAACATGGCAAAATCCGCCGCAAAACTGTTTGAGGAAAACTTAAGATATACAAACGGCGAGCCGGTAAAAGTTGTCATTGCAGATACAACGATCGGACGTGTGGCTGAATCGGCAGCATGTGCGGACAAATTCAAAAAAGAGGGCGTTGACATTACACTGACAGTTACACCATGCTGGTGCTACGGCGCAGAGACAATGGATATGGATCCGATGACGATCAAAGCTGTATGGGGATTCAACGGAACAGAGAGACCGGGAGCAGTTTACCTTGCATCCGTACTGGCTACACATGCACAGAAAGGACTTCCGGCATTCGGAATCTACGGACACGATGTATGTGAAGCGGACGATACAGAGATTCCGGAAGATGTAAAAGAGAAACTGTTGAGATTCGGACGTGCGGCAGTTGCGGCAGCGACCATGAGAGGAAAATCCTATCTGCAGATCGGTTCCATCTGTATGGGAATCGGCGGATCCATCATCGATCCGGCATTCATCGAGGAATACCTTGGAATGCGTGTAGAATCTGTTGACGAGGTGGAGATCATCCGTCGTATGACAGAGGGAATCTACGACGAAGCAGAATACCAGAAAGCTCTTGCATGGACAAAAGAGAAATGCAAGATCGGTTTTGATAAGAACCCGGCAGAACTTCAGAAGTCCGATGAGGCGAAAGAAGCTGATTGGGAATTTGTTGTTAAGATGATGTGCATCATCAAAGACCTGATGAACGGAAACGAAAACCTGCCGGAGGGATGCGAAGAAGAGAAAGTCGGACACAACGCACTGGCAGCCGGATTCCAGGGACAGAGACAGTGGACAGACTTTTATCCGAACTGTGACTTTGCAGAGGCAATGCTCAACACTTCCTTTGACTGGAACGGAGCAAGAGAGCCGTACGTTCTGGCAACAGAGAACGACGTTCTGAACGGACTCGGAATGATGTTCAGTAAACTGCTCACAAACTCCGCACAGATCTTTGCGGACGTTCGTACATACTGGAGCCCGGAGGCTGTTAAGAAAGCAGCCGGCGGATACGAGCTGGAGGGCAAAGCAAAAGAAGCAGGCGGATTCATCCATCTGATCAACTCCGGAGCAGCTTGTCTGGATGCAAACGGACAGGCAAAAGATGCGGACGGAAATGCAGTTATGAAACCGTGGTATGAAGTGACGGAGGAAGATCAGGATGCGATCATGAACGCAACAACATGGAACTACGCAGACCTTGGATACTTCCGTGGCGGCGGATACTCATCCAGATTTGTGACAGAGGCTGAGATGCCTGTGACAATGATCCGTCTGAACCTTGTAAAGAATTTAGGACCGATGCTGCAGATCGCAGAGGGATGGACTGTAAAACTTCCGGATGAAGTGACAGACGTACTGTGGAAGAGAACAGACTACACATGGCCATGTACATGGTTCGCACCGAGAGTAACAGGAGAGGGTGCATTCAAGACTGCTTACGATGTAATGAACAACTGGGGTGCTAACCACGGTGCGATCAGCTACGGACATATCGGAGCAGATCTGATCACACTTTGCTCAATCCTCAGAATTCCGGTAGCTATGCACAACGTACCGGAAGAAAAGATCTTCCGTCCGGCATCATGGAATGCGTTCGGTATGGACAAAGAGGGTGCTGATTACAGAGCATGCCAGGCTTACGGACCGATGTACAAGACAATTAAATAATATTGAAATGAAAAACAGAGAAAGGAGCGCTCTTCAGGGTGCTCCTTATCTAAAATCAGAGGAGGATATGATCATGTTAAAAGGAATTCCGAAAATTTTATCACCGGAACTGTTGATGGTGTTGGCTGAAATGGGACACAGCGATCGTATTGTCATTGCAGACGGCAATTTCCCGGCGGAATCGATGGGAAAGGACAGCATTGTGATCCGCTGTGACGGACATGGCGTTCCGGAGATATTAGATGCGATCCTGCAGGTATTTCCATTGGATACTTATGTAGAAAAACCGGTGAACCTGATGCAGCTGATGCCGGGAGATGTAGGCAAGGTGGAGACACCGATCTGGGATACTTATAAAGAAATCGTGGAAAAACATGACGAACGTGGAGCGGATGCGATCGGAAACATCGAGCGGTTCGCATTTTATGATGAGGCAAAAACCGCCTATGCGATCATCGCGACCGGAGAGTCTGCAATTTACGCAAATGTCATGCTGCAGAAAGGCGTTGTAACAGACTAGAAAGAGTAGTTTCTGCCCGTAAGATGTCAGGGGCATTATGTAGCTGCTCCAGATGATTTGTTCGGAGAATAAGAGGAAAGAAAAGAAAGGAAACGGACCGGCAGCGGAACGTTTCCTTTCTTTATTATAAGTGTTTCTTCTTGAAGGGGAAAGGTATGGTGTGATAGAATCATTCATAGATTTAAGAAAGAGTGACTGAGTCAGAGCACAGGGAAAAGAGTCCTTTATGCACTGACATTGACAGGACAGTGAGAAGAGAGGGAAACCGGATGGATCATAAAAAACAGCAAAGTATGCGGATGGTATGGCTGGAGATCGGACTTGCCGTTTTGCTTGCCATCGTGCTTGGAGTCGGCGGAGCATGGCTTACCGGGCGGGATACCGTGCAGAAAGAAAGTAAAGATGAGCAGAACAGAAGCAACCAGACAAACAGTGTAAATACGGATGCGCAGGCAAATGATGTGCAGGTGGATGATACGCAGACAAAGGAGATGGCGCAGGAGGAGACCGACCAGTATCCGATCATGGGGAGCAGCCCGGTGACAGTCGCTCAGATGAAAGCATATTTTGAGACTGCAAACGTCCTATACCCGGCGGAAGCGCTTTCAAAAGGAGGAGCGGACACGATAGAAACATTTTGTCAGATTTATTATGAGGAGGCGGCTGCAGAGGGTGTGCGTCCGGAAGTTGCGTTTGTGCAGACGATGAAAGAGACGAACTGGCTGCAGTACGGCGGAGATGCTTCTATTGAGCAGTTCAATTTTGCAGGGCTCGGAACAACCGGAGGGGGCGTTCCGGGAAATTCCTATCCGGATGTAAGAACCGGGATCCGCGCCCAGATCCAGCATTTGAAAGCTTATGCGACAACCGATGTTCTGGCGCAGGAATGTGTGGACGACCGCTATGAATATGTGACGAAAGGCAGCGCCCCGTATGTGGAATGGCTTGGACAAAAAGAGAATCCGAAAGGATACGGATGGGCAACAGACGAAAATTACGGATATTCCATCGTGGAAATGATTCGCGTGATGGAACAGCTTCCTGCAAAGTAAAAGAAGTATGAAATCCCTTTTTCAGGCAATACTCAAAAGAAAAGAAGAAAGAGGGAGTTTATGATGTCTTTAAAGAAACAGAAACCGATCGATCTGCGAAATCTGGAACCCGAGGAAAAAATGAAATATGAGATTGCGGAAGAGCTGGGACTTCTGGACCGCGTTTTGACAGAGGGATGGAAAGGATTGACGTCCAAAGAAACAGGGCGTATCGGCGGGCTTGTGACAAAGAGAAAACGGGAACAGAGAAAAACGGTGTGAGCAGGGATACTTAGATGTCGAAAATGTAAATAAAATGTAAAAAAGCTTGCGGAATGTGAGAATTTTTGGTACAATTGTACGACTGCTATCAGTGGAGAACCGATGAAGACGGTGAACGTTGAGGGCAGATTTAGCACGGAGTGATGAATGAGAAAGGCAGTACGCCGGGGATAGGTGAATGTAGAATGAAACGGGATATTAATATATTTGGCATTGAACTGACCGGGCTTACCGCGAAAGAAGCGATGAAGCAGGTCATGGATTTTATGACCGGGGAGACCGTCAGCACCGTAGAGATCGTGACCATGGAGATGCTCGTCAGAGGACAGGATGATGCCGTATGGAAAGAACAGCTTCAAAAACTGGATCTTTTGATACCCGGGGAAAGCGAGATTTTGAAAGCGGCGGGAGCAGATGAGCGGGAACTGGTGAAAGATCTGGAGAATCATACATTTATCCGTATGCTTTTGAAGTACTTCCAGAAGAATAAGAAGAGGATCTTTCTGGTTGCCGGAAGCGAGGAAGATCTTGCCGGACTGAAAGCTTCTTTGAATCTATATTGCAAAGGGCTGATCATTGCGGGAAAAGCGGTGCTTCCGGATGATATAAACCTTGCCGAGAGTGTGATCAATGAGATCAACGGTGTAGATATGGATTGTGTCTTGTCGGTACTTCCGGCTCAGAAAGAAGCTTCTTTTATCACGAGCAGCCGCGCGCTTCTGGATGCGAGGCTTTGGATCGGCGGAGGATCTTTTCTTTTGCAGAAGAGTGAAAAGCCCAAAGCATCGGGGAAAGTACGGCAGTTCCTACTGAAACGGATTTTCCGGTATCGTGTTGAAAAGCAGAATCAGGAAAGTAAAAATGATTGATTTTGTTTATTTTGTATAGATAGCGTCGGTTTGAGGCGTGTTTCCCCTTGTACACTGACGCTGCGTTCGGAAGATGAAAAACGGGAATATGAGGAAATGCATAAAAATGTGGATTTCCTCTTTATTTTTTGGGCTGTTTGCATTAAAATATAGTGTATATATGTATGAGATTATGGATGCAAAAGAAGAAAAATTGTGAAAAATGCACATAAGTGTCAAGGGATGATCGGAGGAGGCAGTCATGATTACAAATCAAATACTTCTTAACACAATTGAGGGATTAAAAGGAATCTCAAGGGTAGATTTCTGTATTTTCGATACGGAGGAGAAGGTGCTGGCCAGTACGTTCGAGGACAGCCAGATGTTTGAGGGCTCAGTCCGGTCATTTGTGGAATCACAGGCCGAAAGTCAGGTGATCCAAGGCTATCAGTTCTTTAAGATTTTTGATGAACAGCAGTTGGAATACATTCTGCTTGTGGAGGGAGACAGCGAGAATTCCTATATGATCGGCAAGATGGCGGCATTCCAGATCCAGAACCTTTTGGTTGCCTATAAAGAACGGTTTGACAAGGATAATTTTATTAAAAATTTACTGCTTGACAACTTACTTTTGGTGGACATTTACAATCGCGCCAAAAAATTACATATTGACACAGAAGTAAAACGTGTTATCTTTATTATTGAGACATCGCACGAAAAGGACAGCGCTGCCCTTGACAATGTGAGAGTGCTTCTCGGCGGAAGACCGAAAGATTTTATTACGGCAGTGGACGAGAGGAATATCATTGTTGTGAAAGAATTGTCTCCGAAAGACGGAAGCAGAGAATTGGACCGGATGGCAAAAGAGATGCTCGCAACGCTGAAAGAAGAAAGCGGCGACGAGCATATCCATATCGCATACGGAACAGTTGTGAATGATATCAAGGAAGTTTCCAAGTCTTACAAGGAGGCGAAGCTGGCGCTTGACGTAGGTAAGATATTTTTCGATGAGAAAGACATTGTTGCTTACAGTACTTTGGGGATCGGACGTCTGATCTATCAGCTTCCGCTTCCGTTGTGCAAGATGTTCATCAGAGAGATTTTCGAGGGGAAATCGCCGGATGAGTTCGACGAGGAAACACTGGCTACGATCAATAAGTTCTTTGAGAACAGCCTGAACGTATCGGAGACTTCCCGGCAGCTTTATATTCACAGAAACACACTCGTTTACAGACTCGACAAGCTGCAGAAGAGCACCGGTCTGGATCTGCGTGTGTTTGAAGATGCGATCACATTTAAGATCGCGCTGATGGTTGTGAAATATATGAAGTATATGGAGACCCTGGAGTATTGATCATTTTACAGACAGGGGAGCCCGTACGGCATGGGGACGGGATAGACACTAAGGAGTAAAATAATTAGGAGGAGCATATGATTGAGTTAAAGAACGTCACGAAAGAGTACTCAAAAGGACATGCCGCTCTGAACGGAGTATCCGTGAAGATTGAAAAAGGCGAGTTCGTATTCATTGTAGGTGACAGTGGATCAGGGAAGTCTACATTGATTCGTCTGATCATGAAAGAGCTGGATCCGACAGAGGGGACGATCATCGTGAATGGACAGAACCTGAATCGAATGAAACACCGTAATATTGCAAAATACAGAAGAGGTCTTGGAGTCGTATTTCAGGATTTCCGTCTGCTGAACGACAGAAATGTCTATGAGAATATCGCATTTGCACTGCGTGTGACAGAGACACCGAGCCGCGTGATCAAGAGAAAAGTTCCGGCGGCATTGTCTCTCGTAGGTCTTGCGCAGAAATATAAGTCTAATCCGAAAGAACTTTCCGGCGGAGAGCAGCAGAGGGTTGCGATCGCCCGTGCGATCGTGAATGAACCTGCGATCCTTCTGGCAGATGAGCCGACCGGTAACCTGGACCCGACGAATTCGTGGGAGATCATGAGTCTTCTGAAAGAAGCGAACGACAGAGGGACAACGGTACTTGTAGTTACACATAACCAGGAGATCGTCAATGAGATGAACGAGCGTGTAATTACGATGAAACAAGGCGTAATCGTAAGTGATGAACGAAAAGGTGGGTATACAAATGAGGATTAGTACAATTGGATATGTTGGAAAACAGGGTGTGAAGAACATCGGAAGAAACAAGATGTTTTCTGCTGCATCCATTGCAACGATGTCGGCATGTATCTTTCTGTTCGGACTATTTTTCTCGATCATCATGAACTTTCAGTATATTATCAAGTCCGCGGAAGAGGGCGTTGCGATCACGGTCCTTTTTGAGGAAGATGCGACCGATGAACAGATCAAAAAGATCGGGGAACAACTGAAAAGCAGGGATGACGTTTCCGAGGTGAAATATGTTTCTGCGGATGAAGCGTGGGATAGATTCCAGAAAGATTATTTCAAGGGCAACGAGGAACTGGCGGAGGGATTCAAAGATGATAATCCGCTTGCAGGTTCCGATAACTATGAAGTTTACATGAAAGTGCTCGATGAGCAGGATGATGTCAATATTATTTCCAAGAGCCGTTCGCTGTCAAAGACGCAGCAGGATCTTGTAAAATTTGCAAAAGGGCTGGACGGTGTACGTCAAGTCAACAAATCCGATGTTGTGGCGAATACATTGTCGAGTGTGAACGTATTGGTCGGCTATGTATCGATCGCGATCATTTTGATCCTGTTGGGCGTATCGATCTTCCTGATCAGCAATACGGTCACGATGGGTATCACGGTCAGAAAAGAAGAAATCGCGATCATGAAGTATATCGGAGCCAAGGACTTTGTCGTGCGGTCGCCGTTTGTGATCGAAGGTCTGATCATGGGATTATTCGGAGCGGTGATCCCGCTGGCACTTTTGTATGTGCTTTACGGAAAAGCGGTAGGATTTATTCTGGAGCGGTTCAGTATCTTGAATAACATCATTACGTTCCTCCCGGTAGACAGTGTGTACCGTTATCTGCTTCCGATCGGTCTTCTGATGGGAGTGGGAATCGGATTTGTAGGAAGTTTCTTTACAGTCCGCAAGCACTTGAAAGTCTGATAAAAGCAGAGAAGCGTAGGGGAACTCTCTGTGAAAGAACGGGGAATGGACGATAAGAGTGACGTTGCTTTTGGCACAGAAGAAAGATATAAGGGTGAGTATAAATGAACAAAAGAACAAAGAGAATCTTAAGCGGCGGTCTGATTTTTGTGATGAGTTTCGGTATGGTCATCAATGTAAATGCAACGACGATCGATGAGGCACAGCAGAAAGCGGATGCGCTTGAGCAGCAGAAAAGCACGGCTGAGGCGGAGAAGAATTCGCTGAATACTCAGTTGAATACCATCTTAGGCGAGATGGAAGACGCACAGACGAAGCTCGCAGATAAGCAGACCGAGATCGAGGAAGCGGAGGAAGAACTCGTACAGGCAAAGGTCGAAGAGAATACGCAGTACCAAAGTATGAAAAAGCGTATCAAGTATATGTATGAAAATGGAAATTCCCAAGTGATCGAGCTTTTGATGGAAAGTGAGAATATCGGAGAATTTCTGAATAAGGCAGAGTATATTTCGCAGATTTCCGAATATGATAGAGATATGCTTGATGAGTTTCAGGCTGTTGTAAAAGAAGTGGAAGCAGAAGAAGCAGCGCTTCAGACAGAGTATGAGGAACTCGAAGTGCTCAGGGACGATCTGCTTGTAAAACAGTCGAATCTGGAAAGTCTTTTGAGTGAAAAGAATCTCCAGATCTCGGATCTGGAGAAACAGATCGGTGACAATGCGGCACTTTTGCAGGATCTGATCGCACAGGCTGAGGCAGAGCGTCTGAAACAGGAACAGGCAGCAGCCGCGGCGGCTGCCGCAGCTCAGCAGGCTGCACAGCAGCAGGCAGCGCAGAATTCCGGCAATTCCGGCGGCGGAAGCAGTTATGTACCGCCTGTAATCGACAATGTGGTGAGCGGGAACGGACAGTTTACGAATCCGTGTCCGGCAGGATATGTATCCAGTACGTTCGGATACCGTGATTTTGATTCTTCTTTCCATAAAGGTCTGGATCTGGCAGCACCGGAGGGAACACCTACATATGCGGCAGCCGATGGAGTGGTTCTGATCGCAGGATGGAGCGACAGCGCCGGTAACTGGATCGTTATCGATCATGGAAATGGATTTGTCGGTAAATATATGCATCATTCGGGACTGTTGGTCAGTGCCGGACAGACAGTTACGAAAGGACAGCCGATCGGATTGGTGGGAAATACCGGCAATTCTTTCGGAGCGCATCTGCATTTCCAGCTTGAACTGAATGGTGCACCGGTAGACCCGCAAGCATATTTCTAAAAGGTTGGGGCAAGGATGAAAAAAGATAAAGAATTTTTCAGGGGGGCGCTGATAGGCGCCCTCGCTATGTTTTGTGTGATCGCAGCTGGAAATGCACTTTGGAAATGGGCGTCCATGGCTGGATTTCTGCCGGAGTCATTATCTGCCACATCGGAGGTGGAGAATAAGCTGTATTTGTTGGAACAGATGGTAGATAAATATTATCTGTATCATGATGAGATTGATAAGGATACACAGGCAGAGGGCATTTATACGGGATATATGGCAGGTCTGATGGATCCATATACAACTTATTATACAGAAGAGCAGACAGAAGAACTGATGCAGGGGATTTCCGGCGAGTTTACGGGAATCGGAGCGACGATGACGCAGGATTTGGAGAACAAAACGACAAAGATCACAGATATTGAAAAGGGATCTCCGGCAGAAGAAGCCGGGCTGCAGGCAGGAGATCTTGTTGTGCAGGTAGACGACCATAAGATCGTTGATGAAAGTCTGGATGAAATTGTAAAATGGGTTCGCGGAAAGGAGGGGACGGAAGTTACGCTTCATATTGTCCGCGGAGAGGAAGAACTGAGTTTTACAATGACGCGGCGCGTGATCCAGCAGAACACTGTGGAATATGAGATGAAAGACGGGCAGGTCGGCTATATTTATGTGAAAGAATTTGACGAGGTGACAGCGTCACAGTTTGAGACGGCGTTAAATGATCTGGAAGCACAGGAGATGAACGGATTGGTCATTGATATCCGGGATAATCCGGGCGGAAATCTGGACACGGTTGTTGAGATGCTTCGGCAGATCCTGCCAGAGGGCGTGATCGTTACGACAAAGGACCGGGATGGAACCGCAGAAGAATATACATGCGATGGGGCACATGAATTTACAAAACCTCTTGCGGTATTAGTCAATGGATCGAGCGCCAGCGCATCCGAAGTATTTGCGGCGGCGGTCAAAGACTACGGGATCGGTACGATCGTCGGGGAAACGACATTTGGAAAAGGCGTGGTACAGGATGTGATCGGACTGCGGGACGGAAGCAGCGTCAAGATCACGACCGCAGAATATTTCCCGCCGAGCGGAGAAAGCATCAATAAAAAAGGCGTGAAGCCGGATGTGGAGATTGAATTTGAGCAGGATCCGAACGATCCGGAGGCGGATAACCAACTGGAAAAAGCGCTTGAGATCGTGAGACAATAACGTTGTTGATCATCTGCCAAAACAGAAAGTGAAAATGTGAAAAGACATTGCGAAAAAAGGTTTCAATGTGGATAACAGGAATCTTTTTGGCAATGTCTTTTTTGCTTGCGTGTTGAATAAAAACAAGGTAAATTAATAGTAAAGGATTGGAAATTCAGATGAGGCAGGTGAACGATATGGGAAAAAAAGATCGGTGTTATCTTTGCGGGGCAAAATTACAGAACGGATATTGTAAGGAGTGTGGTCTGGATAATCGACGAAGCCAGAAAATCCGTTACAGGCTGAATGAGGGCAACGCGACAAAGAAAAATGACTCCTTTGAGGAAATGGCAGAGGAACAGCGTGAGACGGAGACTCGGAACATACAAAAACATAAGGCAGCACAGCAACGGGCGTGGTCGAAAACGGGCGGCGCAGGTCAATGGAAAAAAGCAGGAACTCGCCAGACAATGCAAAAAGGAACGGCTGGCGGCGGCTTCCGGCTTGAGAGAGCTTTGAACTTTGAAAAAAAGAAAAACATGAACGGGGAGAAAGGAATCAGCAGAAAAACAGCCGCATTTATGATCGGAGGAATCGGTTTCGTGGTTCTTATGATCGCACTGATGTATTCTGCTATGGAAGCAGATTTATCCTACTACGGAGAAACGAATATGACTGTTGAGTATTCGGAAGAGTCCGGAAGCGGTTTTTCAGAACCGGAAGAGAGCGGGGAACTTGTCGCTTCAGAAGATCCCCATTCTTATGAATTTGTAAGCAGAGAACTGGATGAATCGGGGGATACATATATAGAGGGACTGGAGTACGGGGAGTACATTGTCGGTTCACAGATCCCGGAGGGTATTTATACGATCAGATTGAAAGAGGGAAGCGGATATGTGAATGTGGACGATGCGGAGAATACGATTTATTTATGGCAGGATTTCGGGACAGACACAAAATATGACGAGCTCCTTGAGTGGCAGGATGTCCGGTTGTACGAAGGAGCGATCGTTGAGATCAGCGATAATGTGACGCTGGAGTTTTCCTCTGAGAATGCACAGACGTCGGATCTGAAGATGAAAGAAAATCCAAATGTGGAGGAATGTGCATTTTCGTTAGAAACAGAGGATAAAATCGTGGCAGGGAAAGACTTTGAGCCGGGAGTTTATGATGTTTCGATTCCGGAGTGGAATGGATGGGGGGTTTTATACTTGAAAGTGAAGACAACCGATCCATATGACGAAGACGGTTATTATGAGACATCGATCTGGCTGGATGGAGGGGAGTCGGGAAAGACTTACCATAATCTTTACTTATCAGACGGTGCGGAGATTTATATAGAGGGAGATCCGGCAGAATTTGTGCCGAGCGAGAAGATCGCGGATATTGATTATAAGGAATATTACGAAAAATATCATTAAACAGGATCGGCAATCACCGGAAGTGCCAAAAGGCACATTCCGGGATTGTAAGTAGTCGCCAAGGTCTCGGGCAAGCACGGGCTTTGGCTCGTCGCCTATACAGTTACTTCCATAATATAGTCATCCATCACAAATCCGTTTCCGATATCGGCAACCTGTGTATCCACGGTTTCAAATCCCAGATGGCGGTAGACAGCCAGGGAATTATCATTGTGTTTGTTACAGGTCAGCCAGATCGCAGATAAGCCGCGTTCCCGGCACAGTTGCTTTAAAAATTCAAATACGTTTGTAGCCAGGTGTTTTCCCCGTGCCTCTTTTTTCAGATAAAGTTTGGAGAGGAAGAGCTTTCCGTTTTCCGGATGGATGCCGCAGTAGCCGCAAAATCCGTCCTGATCGAAAATTCGGTAGTATTCATATCCATTTTCAATCTGTTCTTTCAAAGCGTTGAAAGATTGAAATTTTTCTACCATATAAATCACCTGTTCCTTTCCGATGATCGGTGTGAAATGCTGGTGCCAGATTATTTCTGCGAGATCGGCGATCGTTTGGATCTCTTCTTCGGTTGTTGCCTGCTCAATATGCATTGTCATCATCTCCCAATAAATCTTTTCTTTGAATGTATTTGGTTCATATGGTCAGATCCGATCATATGAAATTAAATCTGGGTGCGGTAGTAGTCCAGATCTGCCTGAAGATACTCCAGACGTTTTCCCTCCGGTGCGTATTCACGTTCTACAATATATGCCTGACATCCGTGACGGTCGGCAGTTTCTTTGAGTACTTTCCAATCGACGAGCCCTTTTCCGGCGACACAATTGGTCTTGTCCATCTCTTCCATCTGACGTTTTAACTCTTCCGGAAGAACCGGCATTCCCTTTTCGTCTTTTGGGACGCTTCCGAAATCGATCGGCTGCTGCGGTCCGATGACGCGGTCGCTTTCTTTCACATGGATCAGTTTGATACGACCACTGTACTGTTCGACAAGTGCAAGCGGATCGAATCCTGCGGCAGCGCACCAACCGGCATCCAGTTCAAAGCTGACATATTTCGGATCCGTTTCTTCAATCAAGATATCGATGACTTTCTTATCTTCGCATGGAAGAAATTCCTGTGTGTGGTTGTGATAAGTTAAAGTCAGCCCGTTTTCTGCGCATGCTTTTCCGAGACGATTTAATTTGCCGGCAAATGCATGAACTGCGTCATCATTGAGCATCGTTTCCATTCCGATCCCAATGAATTTCATGTCAAGAGCATTGGCAAGAGGAATGAGCTGTTCTACCATATCGGAAGTCGGCGCATGCATTGAGATCGGTTCCAGATGATATTCGTCAAGAAGTGATTTCAGTTCTTCTGCCGGGATCGCCAGAAGCGGTCCGAACAGTTCGACACCGTCATATCCCATCTCTGCTGCAAGTCTTAAGTTCTCACGGCTGTCGTTCATCGTGCCGTCCATAAAAGAATACATTTGCAAATAAATTTTTCCCATAGTATTTCTCCCTCGTATTTTTTCTTTTTATTTTATCGCAATCAGGAGAGAAATTCCATACATACATATAGAAAGTTTTAAAATTATTAGCACTCACTAAAAATGAGTGCTAAATTTCTATTGACTTTTGAGTATGCCTGTATTAGAATACCCAATAGAGAGTTCAGAGTACAGAAAGGAGTCTTATTCATGGGAACAAAAAGAGGTAATTTATCAATCGACAGTGAAAATATATTTCCGATCATTAAGAAATGGGTGTATTCGGATCATGACATTTTTATGAGAGAGCTCGTTTCCAATGGCTGCGATGCGATCACGAAGCTGAAAAAGCTGGATATGATGGGAGAATATGAGCTTCCGGACGATTACAAAGGCAAGATCCAGGTACTGGTGAATCCGGAAGAGAAGACGCTGAAGTTTATTGATAATGGTTTGGGAATGACTGCGGAAGAGGTAGAAGAATATATCACACAGATCGCATTTTCCGGAGCAACCCAGTTCCTTGAGAAATATAAAGATAAAACGACAGATGATGAGATGATCGGACATTTTGGTCTGGGATTCTACTCTGCATTTATGGTTGCGGACGAAGTGCATATCGATACACTTTCTTACAAAGATGGGGCTGTGTCGGTACACTGGGTAAGCCAGGGCGGTACAGAGTACGAGATGCAGGACGGCAGCAAGACGGAAGTGGGAACAGAGATCACACTGTTCTTGAATGAAGATTGTCTGGAATTTGCAAATGAGTACCGGGCAAGAGAGGTTCTGGAAAAATATTGTTCCTTTATGCCGGTTGAGATCTTCCTTGCAAAAGAGAATGCAGAACCGGAATATGAGACGATCGATGAAGAGGACGTCCTTGATACGGACGAGGTCGTTGAGCATATTACAGAGGAAGTAAAAGAGGGCGAAGAGGGTGAGCCGAAGAAGAAAGCGAAGATCGTGAAACGCCCGGTATCGTTAAGTGATACAAAGCCGCTCTGGACGAAAAATCCAAGTGAGTGTTCAAAAGAAGATTATATTGATTTTTACAGGAAAGTCTTCATGGACTACAAAGAGCCTTTGTTCTGGATCCATTTGAATATGGACTATCCGTTCAACCTGAAAGGAATCTTATATTTCCCGAAGATCAATACCGAGTATGATTCTGTGGAGGGCAAGATCAAACTGTACAACAATCAGGTGTTTATCGCGGATAATATCAAAGAAGTGATTCCGGAATTTTTGATGGTATTGAAAGGCGTGATCGACTGTCCGGATCTGCCACTGAACGTATCGAGAAGCGCGCTGCAGAACGATGGATTTGTCAATAAAGTTGCCGATTACATTTCCAAGAAAGTGGCAGATAAATTGAACGGAATGTTCAAGACAGACCGTGAGAATTACGAGAAATACTGGGATGACATCAGTCCGTTCTTAAAGTTCGGATGTCTTAAAGACGAGAAGTTCGGCAATAAGATCAAAGATTCGATGCTGTATAAGAATCTTGACCACAAATATCTGACACTGGAAGAGTATTTGAAGGAAACAGCTGATCCGGCGGACGAAGAAAATACAGATGCCGAAAACACGGCAGAAACTGCGGATACTTCAAATGCGGAGAATGCCGGAGACACAGCAGCAGAAAACACAGACAAGACAGCAGATGCAGATTCCGAGGAAGAAAAGAAAGAGGAACAGACTGTCGTTTACTATGTGACAGATGAACAGCAGCAGAGTCAGTACATTAAGATGTTTAAAGAGCAGTCACAGGATGCGGTGATCTTGACGCATAATATCGACACTCCGTTTATCACTTATATGGAGCAGCACAATGAGAACATCAAATTCCAGCGGATCGATGCGGATGTGCATGATTCACTGAAAGACGAGGTGACGGAGGAAGAAAAAGAGAGCTTCCGGAAGACAACCGAAAGTCTTGTTGAGATTTTCAGAAAAGAGCTGGACAATGAAAAGCTTGACGTTAAAGTGGAGAAACTGAAAGACGATCAGGTCGCTTCCATGGCAGTTCTTTCCGAGGAGTCCAGACGTATGCAGGAAATGATGCGCATGTACGGTATGGCAGGTATGGATCCGGGAATGTTCGGAAGTCAGATCACATTGATCCTGAATGCAAACCATCCGCTTGTACAATTCGTTGTGGAACATAAGAGAAGCAAGAGTGTTCCGATCATCTGTAAACAGTTATATGATCTGGCGATTCTGGCGCACAAGCCGCTGAATCCGGAAGAGATGACGGCATTTGTACAGAGAAGTAATGAGATCATGATGCTTCTGACAAAATAAAAAATAAAAAAGAACGCTTCGGCGCTCATGCAGAAGAGGTCTCTGCGGGGCGTCGGGGCGTTCTTTTTCTTGACGGAAATTGGAATCGTCAGCATATCGTCAGCACAGTTCCCAGTCGATCTGTTTTTTTGTGAAAAATTTCTGAACCATCTCATCCCATGCCTGCTCTAAAGATTTGTCCATGGAAAATGTTTTTAAAGAAGTTCCAGTGATACAGAAAAGCCCGTCTTGATTGAAGCGGATGTTTAAGTAAAGTCCCTGAACGTCTTCCGGGCGGAAATCCAGTTGTTTTTGGATTAATAATTTTTCGATATTATGGGGCGCAAGGCTGAATACGAATTTGAAGCCAAGCGGTGTCTGCTTCCCGCGGATCATTGTAAAGCAAAGTTCACGGAGCTGCTTCCAATAGGAATATTCGGGAAGCGTATCCCGTTCTTCCGGAGGGTAAAATTCTTTCTGCAAGAATCCGTTGATCGTAAATGTGTTAAATGTCGTGATCTCCCCGTCAATGACAAGAAAGTGGTCAAAGGTTTCGGAAAGTAAAAGGTGGGACATAAATTGTTTGTTGTTCGGTAATTTTAAGGCGATCATTTTTTATAATCCTCCGTGATCCATTTTTTTGCCCAGAGGAATAACTGTTCGGAATCATCGGAAAAGGTTACATTCTGTCCGTTCTTTACTGCTAAATATGTCCGGATGATATTTTGCTCTTCCAGGGAGACTTTGTCGAGAAGTTCCGTCAGATGTCGTACATAACAACCTGTTTGGCGAAAACAGATCGCCTGGATTGTAAACGTGGCTGACTTATAGAGTCCCTTTAACAGTTCCTCGTTTTTTTCATGCAGCATGTTGTGTACGCAGGCATGGTAAATATTGCAGGCGCCGATTTTGACCGCACGGTCCACTGCGTCCGGTGTGATCTGTTCAAGTAAGTCATCCAGACTTCCCTCAACAGGGATTGTATCATAATAAAATTGGAATAGATCAGATGGTTCCCAGTTCAACAATTCCTGCTTTCCTGAAAAGAAACCACAGATCCTGTCCCGGTGAGGGAGCGGATCGAGCATTGCACGGTAGTCTTTCAGGTCTGCGGCAGATACGCTGTCCAGAATGACAACGACGTCAATATCGCTCGTATCGGAAGCTTCGCCGCGGGCATAACTTCCCTGCAGACCGATAAAAGAAATACGGTCGCCAAATGTTTTATGTAAAGCAGTCAGAAAATGTTCCATCCATGTTGTAATTGCGATCATTCAACTATCCTCCTAAAGATTGACTTTTAAGCGCGAAATCAGTATTATTATATCATATAAATGATGCTGTGGTCAAAACACGTCTTAGCATCGATGTACAAGGGGAAAATTCCCCTTGTACAATGATGTTAGCATCGGTATTCGGTAAATTAGAAAGGTATTATTGTGAAGATAGAGAAAAAAGAAATCAATAAACGGACGCTGGTGATCGGAGGAATCGCGCTTGCGGTTGTTCTGATCGCCGCGATCATGATCGCGGAGGGCGTCAGCGGGATGAAAAAGAAGAAAACAGATGTCTCGGAGGGATTAAAGATCATCGAGCAGGCGGAATCTGCCGATGTGACGGCGATCGAGACAAAGATCGGTCAGTTGGAAGCCAAAGATTCCCAGGGGCAGGAAGATACGAGAAGCCTGAAGGAGATTTTCGGCAGTACAGTCGTGATGGGAGATTCGATTTCGGAGGGATTTGCAGAGTTTGACGTGCTGAATACTTCCAGCGTTATCTCCAAGATCGGCGTAGAACTGGATGAGTTGGACGAGCAGGTGGAGCAGCTTGTAAAAGTAAATCCGCAGGTCGTCTTTTTGACGTTCGGGGCGAATGACATTCTGGCGACCAAAGGAGACGAAAAAGCGTATATCGAGCAGTACAAGGCTCTGATCGAAAAGATTCAGAAAAAGCTGCCGGAGACGAAGATTTTTATCAATTCTATTTTCCCGGTGCAGAAGTGGAGAGTGGAGGAAGAACCGCTATTTGAACACATTGCGGAATATAATGAAGCGCTTCGGGCAATGTGCGATAAGCTGCAGATTGCATATGTGGACAACACAGAACTGGTGACGGATCGATATTATGAAGCGGACGGGATGCATTTTAAGGCGGATTTCTATCCGGTCTGGGCGAGAAGAATGGCGGAATTTGCCGCATTATAGGGCAGACTGCGTGCAAAAGGAGATAAAGATGGAACAATATACAGAAGCAAATAACGCAGGCAGAACGGGAAGAAAAGGTCGAAGCCGTTCGGTTGGGACTGCGGAAGTGATGAAATATGTGATCGCGGTTTTGATCTTGGGATATGTGGCGGTGATCCTGCTATTTACCGGGGGCAGCAGCAAGCCGTTTGATGAAGTTGCCAGGAGAGTGGAGGCAAGTCTGGATTCGGGAAGTCTGTCCAAACAAAGCGGGCAGGCGCTCAAGCGGTATTACGGACTGAACAGCGCAGATTATAAAGGGGCGATGCTGTATTCTTCCGATGCGAGTATTTCCGTAGAAGAAGTGCTTTTGATCGAAGCGAAAAATGAAGCGCAGACGGCGGAGATCCGAGAGGCTGTGGAGCGGCGGATCGAACAGCGGAGAAATGATTTCGATGGTTATGCGCCGGAACAAGTGCAGCTTTTGGAGAATGCGCAGGTTCTTGTGCGCGGGCGGTTTGTCTTTATGGCAGTGTCGCCGGACGCGGAACAATATCGGACTGCATTTGTAAAAAGTCTGTGAGAAGCAGGAAGAAAAGAGGATTAGAGGATGCTATTTAGCAGTATTACATTTTTATTTCTATTTTTGCCGGTTACGGTACTGATCTATTATCTTGTGCCGCAGAAGACGAGGAATCTTGTGCTTCTGATCGCCAGCCTGTTTTTTTATGCATGGGGAGAGCCGGTTTATGTTGTGTTGATGATCTTGTCGATCCTGTTGAATTTTTTCTGTGGGAAAGACATCGGGGAAAAGAGGGCGGATCCGGTGCGGGCAAAGCGAAGTCTGATTTTTGCAGTGGTGATGAACGTATTGATCCTCGGATTTTTTAAATATTACGGATTGCTGATGGAGACGTTGAACGTTTTGTTTCCGTATGAGATTCCTTACCGGGAACTGGCGCTTCCGATCGGGATTTCCTTTTACACGTTTCAGGAATTATCGTATCTGATCGACATTTACCGCGGAAATGCAAAACCGCAGCAACGTCTGCTTCCGTTTGCACTGTACATCAGTATGTTCCCTCAGCTGATCGCGGGACCGATCGTGCGCTATGTGGATATCGAAGCACAACTGCTGAACCGGGTCATGTCTATGCGGAAATTCGGACAGGGCGTTATGTATTTTATCGTGGGATTTGCAAAAAAAGTAGTGCTTGCCGATTCCATCGGCGCTCTCTACGAGCAGATCACGGCGCTTTCGATCGGAAGTTTTTCGGTTTTGACCGCATGGGTAGGGTGTCTGGCATTTGCGTTCCAGATTTACTTTGATTTCAGCGGATATTCCGATATGGCGATCGGACTCGGAAAGATGTTCGGATTTGAGTTCCGAAAGAATTTCCAATATCCGTACATTGCGAAAAATATCGGGGAGTTCTGGAGGAGATGGCATATCTCTCTCGGAACATGGTTTCGGGAATATGTCTATATTCCGCTGGGAGGAAATAAATGTCCGGCATCCAGACATCTGTTGAATCTGCTGATCGTCTGGGCGCTCACCGGACTGTGGCACGGCGCGCAGTGGAACTTCCTCGTATGGGGCTTATATTATGGCGTGATATTGATTTTGGAAAGATACGTATGGGGAAGAGCGCTCGGAAGACTTCCGGTATTTGTACAGCATATTTATACGTTTGTACTTGTACTGATCGGCTGGGTATTTTTCTTCAGTCCGTCGCTTGGGGCGGCTATGGATTATCTCGGCGTGATGTTCGGCGCGGGCGCCAGCGCATGGATCGACCGGCAGGGATTCTATTTTCTGCTGACCCATTGGCTGTTGTTCCTGCTCTGTGCGATCGGATCGTCTCTTCGCGGAATGAATATCCTGCGGCTTTTGACCGGTTCTTACGAGAGCAGACGGATCAGACAGATCGCGGCGTGTGTGGTTTACATCGGTATGTTCCTTGTAAGCCTTGCGTTCCTTGTGACAGAAAGTTTTCATCCATTTTTGTATTTTAGATTTTAGGGGAAGCTATGCAGAAAAGAAGAACAAGAAAAGGAAAGAATAACAAAGGATTTCCGTCAGAGAGTATTTTGGCAGTGGGATTCGGCATCTGTATTCTGGGATTGGCAGCAATCAATCTATTTTGGTCGGATCATGAAATGTCGGAACAGGAGAACCGGATGCTCGCTTCAAAACCGAAACTTTCCGTGAGCAGTGTATTGTCCGGAGATTATATGGAAAAATATGAGAGCTATCTGGCAGATCAGTTTGCAGGGAGAGATTTCTTAAGAAACATAAAAGTGACGCTTGGGCGTTTTGGCGGTAACAAAGATGAGAATGGCGTGCTGCTTGGAAAGCAGGGACAGCTTCTGGAAGAGATAGAAGTACCGGATCAGACGACGCTGAAAGCAAATCTGACGGCGATCCGTCAGTTTGCCGAGCAGAATGATGAGATCCCCACTTATATGATGCTGGTGCCTGATGCGGCGGCTGTGCTGGACGATACGCTTCCGTCTCTTGCCGTTGTTTCGGATCAGAGCCGGATGATCGCACAGGTGAAACGGGAACTGGGAGACTCCGTGACATGGATCGACGCGGAAAGTGTGCTGAATAAGCATGCCGGTGAAAAGATATACTATAAGACAGATCCGCACTGGACAAGTCTGGGCGCGTTCTATGTATTTCAGGCGGTTGCGGAAACATTGAAGATCGATGGGGAAGCGGGAAGTAATTTTGTATCCTATCCGATTTCAAAAACTTTTAACGGGACTTTGGCGTCGGCAAGCGGTTTCCGTCTGAACGAGCGGGAAGTGATCGATATGTATGTGCCGAAAGAAGAGGACGGCGGTCTGGTCGTGAATTATGTGGAGGAACAGGAAAAGACCGCGTCTCTTTACGACTCTTCCAAATTAAAAACGCGGGATCAGTACGGCGTTTTCCTCGGGGGGAACACATCGCTGATCGACATTAAGACGGTTTCGGAAAGCCAGAGAAGACTTTTGCTTGTAAAAGATTCCTTTGCAAATAGTTTCGTACCGTTTTTGACGCCGTATTTCCGTGAGATCGTCGTGGTGGATCCGCGATATTATTCAGGGACGATCGAGGATCTGATGAATGCATACCGTATTACCGATACGATGTTTTTATACAGCGGAAATTCATTTTTTCAAGACAATAATATTAGTGGAGTGTTGGACAGTGAGCAATAAGATCGAACAGGAATTTCAGCAGAAAAAAGAACCCGTCCGTCTGAATAAATATTTAAGTGAAGCCGGGGTCTGTTCCAGAAGAGAGGCGGACCGTCTGATTGAAAGCGGACGGGTCAGCGTGGACGGAAAACGTGCCGAGACCGGGATGCGGATCCTGCCGGGGCAGGTCGTGCGCGTCGGGAAAAAAGTCGTTTCCAGACAGGATGAAATGATCGTCCTTGCGGTCAATAAACCGGTGGGGATCGTCTGTACAGAGGAAAAGAGGGAGCGCAACAGTATCGTGCGGTATCTGGATTATCCGGTCCGCGTCACTTACATCGGACGGCTGGATAAGGATTCCCGCGGTCTTCTTCTGATGACAAACAATGGAGATATCATCAACAAAATGATGCGCGCCGGGAATCTGCATGAAAAAGAATATAAAGTGACCGTGGATAAAGAGATCACGAAAGAATTTCTGGAAAAAATGGCAGGCGGTGTTCCGATCCTTGATACGGTGACGAGACCGTGTAAGATCAAAAAAATCGGAAAATATACGTTCCAGATCATTCTGACTCAGGGGCTGAACCGGCAGATCCGCCGGATGTGCGAGGCGCTCGGGTATCAGGTGAAAGATCTGGTGAGAACCCGGATCATGAACATTGAATTAGGAAATTTAAAAGAAGGCGCAGTGCGGCGGCTGACCGACGAGGAGCTCAATCTTTTATATGAGCAGATCCGTCAGTCTTCCAATGAGCCGGTACGCGTGTGGGAGTAGAGAGAAGATGGCAGATACAAAAAAACAACGGATGCTGGAACTGGTAGAACTTTTGAACCGTGCCAGACGTGCTTACGAGCAGGAAGACACGGAGATCATGAGCAACTATGAATACGACCGGTTATATGATGAATTACTGGGACTGGAACAGGAGTTGGGAACAACGCTTGGATCCAGTCCCACCGTAAATGTAGGGTATGAAGTGTTGAGCGAATTGCCGAAAGAGCGGCATGAGCGCCCGATGCTTTCTCTGGATAAGACAAAAGAAGTAGGGCGGCTGAAAGAATTTCTGGGGAATCAGAAAGCGGTGATCTCATGGAAACTGGACGGATTGACGATCGTTCTGACTTATAAGAACGGAACGCTTGAGAAAGCGGTTACCCGGGGAAACGGGGAAGTAGGAGAGGTCATCACAAACAATGCGAAAGTATTTAAAAATCTTCCTCTCCACATTTCTTATCAGGGAGAACTGATCCTCCGCGGGGAAGCGGTGATCGGATACCGGGATTTTGAGCGGATCAATGAAGAGATCGAAGATGTGGATGCAAAATACAAAAATCCGCGGAATCTGTGCAGCGGTTCCGTCCGCCAGCTGAGCAATGAAGTGACGGCGAAACGGAACGTGCAGTTTTTTGCGTTCTCTTTAGTCCGAGCGGAGGACGTTGACTTTGCAAATTCCAGACTGAATCAGTTCGACTGGCTGGCAGAGCAGGGATTCGCGGTTGTGGAGCATCATCCGGTAACGGCGGATACGGTGGAATCCGAAGTGGCGTGGTTTGCGGAAAAGATCGCGGAAAATGATTTCCCGTCGGACGGTCTTGTATTGACATACGACGACATCGCATACGGACAGTCTCTTGGTACAACGGCAAAATTCCCGCGCGATTCTTTCGCGTTTAAATGGGCGGATGAGATCCGGGAGACGACGCTTACAGAGATCGAGTGGAGTCCGTCAAGAACGGGATTGATCAATCCGGTTGCGATTTTTGAGCCGGTGGAACTGGAGGGGACGACGGTTGGCCGCGCCAGCGTGCACAATATCAGCATCATGGAAGAACTGGAACTGGGGATCGGAGACACCATTCAGGTTTACAAGGCGAATATGATCATTCCGCAGATCGCGGAAAATCTCACGCGAAGCGGAACGTGTCATGCGCCGGAGACATGTCCGGTCTGTGGCGGAGCAACCCACATTTCGATGGAAAATGATACAAAGACGCTGTACTGTACAAACCCGGAATGTCAGGCGAAGCAGGTGAAAGCATTCGCATTGTTTGTGAGCCGGGATGCGCTGAACATTGAAGGGCTTTCCGAGGCAACTTTGGAAAAATTTATCGCACATGGATTTATCCGGGACTTTACAGATATTTTCCATCTGAAACAGCATGAGGAAGCAATCAAGACGATGGAGGGATTCGGGGAGAAATCCTATGAAAATCTGGTCAAACGGGTGGAGAACGCGCGTGTGACAACACTGCCGCGGCTTGTATATGCGTTGGGGATCGCCAATATCGGTATTGCCAATGCGAAAATGATCTGCCGTGCGTTGGGAAATGATCCGATGCGGATCTTACATGCAACGGTGGAAGAATTGAGCGAGATCCCGGGAGTCGGCGGCGTGATCGCGCAGGCATATGTGGACTATTTTTCCGATCAAACACATCGGGATCTGTTTGAACGCCTGCTGAAAGAGGTGGAGATCCCGGCGGAAGAGGAGAAAGAAGACGCACAGAAATTTGCCGGAATGAATTTCGTGATCACCGGAAGCGTGGTTCATTTTGCAAATCGGGCGGAAGTAAAAGAAGTGATCGAAGCGCGGGGCGGAAAGGTGACAGGATCTGTGACGTCCAAAACAAATTATCTGATCAACAATGATGTACAGTCCACTTCATCGAAAAATAAAAAGGCGAGAGAACTCGGGATCCCGATCTTGTCGGAAGAAGATTTTCTTCAGATGCTGGAGCGGGAAGAATAAAGATCATAGGAGTCCGGCTTTTTAGAAAAATTTAATGAGATCCATAAAAATTTAACAGGATATACGCGAAAGGGGCGGGGGCACGCTCTTTACTATCTGAAAATATTTCGCTATAATAAAAGAACGTTGTTCTATAACGGAAAGTGATTTTATACGGAGGAAATCAAGATGTCAGATTATGATTTTACGATAATTGATTCTGATGAAAAAGAATCTCAGGATACGGGAGCCGATCTGCCGGAGGAAGAGAAGCAGGAAGTACAGGAAGTAGTGACGGCGGAAGAGACGGACGATGAGAAAGAGGAGGAATATGAAAAAGTCTGCTTTATCTGCCGCAGACCGGAGAGCAAGGCAGGAAAGATGATCGAGCTGCCGAATAATATTACAGTGTGTCAGGACTGTATGCAGAAGAGTTTTGACGCGATGAACAATGCGCCGATCGATTTTAGCAAGATGATGGGAAATATGCCGGGGATCCAGTTTTTGAATCTGTCGGATCTGGAGAATACGGTTCCGAAGCGGCAGAAGATCAAGAAGAAAAAGCAGACGGAAGAGAAAAAAGTGAAGAAACTGACGTTGAAAGACATTCCGGCGCCGCATAAGATCAAAGCACAGCTGGATGATTATGTGGTTGGTCAGGAATACGCGAAAAAGGCGATGTCAGTTGCGGTATATAACCATTATAAACGTGTATTGTCCGATAACGCAGATCATATTGAGATCGAGAAATCCAATATGCTGATGATCGGACCGACAGGAAGCGGAAAGACGTATCTGGTCAAGACACTGGCGAAGCTTCTGGACGTGCCGCTTGCGATCACCGACGCAACCTCTCTGACTGAGGCTGGATACATAGGAGACGATATTGAAAGCGTTGTTTCCAAACTGCTTGCGGCGGCGGACAATGACGTGGAGCGCGCCGAGCAGGGAATCATTTTTATCGATGAGATCGACAAGATCGCGAAGAAGAGAAATTCCAGCCAGCGGGATGTGAGCGGAGAGTCCGTACAGCAGGGCATGTTAAAGCTTCTGGAGGGAAGCGAAGTGGAAGTGCCGGTTGGCGCCAACAGTAAAAATGCCATGGTGCCGCTGACAACCGTCAATACGAAGAACATTCTCTTTATTTGCGGCGGAGCATTTCCGGATCTGGAGGGCATCATCAAAGAGCGTCTGACAAACAAAGCTTCCATGGGATTTAACGCGGAGCTGAAAGATAAATATGACAATGACAAAGATCTTTTGAGCAAAGTGACGGTGGAAGATCTGCGGACATTCGGAATGATCCCGGAGTTCATCGGTCGTCTGCCGATCATCTTTACTCTGAAAGGTCTGGACAAAGACATGCTCGTCCAGATCCTGAAAGAGCCAAAGAATGCGATTCTGAAGCAGTATCAGAAATTGTTGGCGCTGGATGAAGTGAAGCTGGACTTTGACGAGGGAGCTTTGGAAGCGATCGCGGAGAAAGCGATGGAAAAAGATACCGGAGCGAGAGCGCTGCGTGCGATCATCGAGGAATTTATGCTGGATATCATGTATGAGATTCCGAAAGACGACAATATCGGAGAAGTGACGATCACACGGGCTTATATCGAGGGTACCGGCGGACCGCTGATCCAGCTTAGAGGACAGAGCGTACCGCTTCTGAGTTAAATGAGAACATTAGGAAAATGCCGGACGAAAGGCGCGTTAACAAAATGGATAAAAAAAGGATAGAGCAAATTCGTCAAAAATATGATTTGATTATGCATGTTAATGAGGAAGCAGATGTAGAATTTTGGTATGCGAGAGAACTTATGGAATTGTTGGGGTATAACCGTTGGGAGAATTTTGACAAAGCGGTGTGTCGGGCAATGGAATCTTGTAAGACCTCTGGAATAGAGATTTTAGACCATTTTCGTGAGGTCACGAAAATGGTTGAATTGGGAAGCGGTGCAAAAAGAAAAATCAAAGACTATATGCTTACTCGGTATGCGTGTTACCTTATTGCTCAAAATGGCGATCCTAAAAAAGAAGAAATTGCTTTTGCTCAAAGTTATTTTGCTGTTCAGACAAGAAAGCAGGAACTTATAGAAGAACGCATTTCATTGATAGAAAGAACACAGGCCAGAGGAAGATTAAGAGAGTCCGAAAAGAAATTATCTCAAAATATTTATGAACGTGGTGTTGATGATGCAGGATTTGGGCGTATTCGTTCTAAAGGAGATAGGGCATTGTTCGGTGGATATTCTACTCAGGAAATGAAAAGTAGACTTGGCGTGAAAGACAACAGGCCACTTGCAGACTTTCTCCCTACACTTACTATTGCTGCGAAGAATTTGGCAACTGAAATGACAAATTACAATGTTGAAGTAAAAGATTTGCAAGGAGAAGCTTCTATTACTGTGGAACATGTGCAAAATAATTCTACAATAAGAGATATGCTCGGACAGAGGGGGATTAAGCCTGAAAATTTACCACCCTCCGAAGATATAAAAAAATTGGAAAGAAAAGTTAAAACACAGGAAAAGAAGCTTGCATCACAAGCAGGAAAATTACCGAATCTAAACAATGAAGAGGTTTAGATTCGACTCTTGTTTTATAATCTTGAAAAAATCAAGGCACAGTCAAACTGATATGCTCCCTTTATGAAAGACAGTGAAATATAAAAACACTGTTAATCGTAAAGGGGGCATTTTTTATGTCTAGGAGTAAAGTGACTCCAGAACAAAGAATAGAGGCTGCATTGTCTTATCTTAATGGCGAAGGTAGTTATAAATTTATAGCTGATAGATATGGTGTAGAACAAACACGTATTAAAGTTTGGGTCAGGCAATATAAGGCAAATGGACCATTAGCATTTAAAGAACAACAACACAATACGGTTTATGCCCCAGAACTGAAAGCTAATGCTATCTTAGACTATCTTGCAGGCAACGGCTCTATACAGACAATTGCTGCAAAGTACGGTTTGCGTTCACCTCAAACACTCGAAAACTGGATTAAGGTGTATAATAGTGGTAAAAACTTCGAACATAAGATGTCAGGAGGAAGCCAAATGAATAAAGCACGAAAAACAACATTCCAGGAACGCATTACCATCGTAAAAGATTGTCTTGAAAATGGCAGTAACTATGGGGAAACTGCAATAAAATACAATGTCAGCTATCAGCAGGTATATACGTGGGTGAAGAAATTTAGTCAGTTAGGAGAAGACGGTTTAGAAGACAGGCGTGGAAAAAGGATTCAAAAACAAGAAGCTCGTTCTGAAATTGAGGAATTAGAAAGGGGAGATGCTTATCGCAAGTAAAGCAAGCGCATTTATATCAGAGTATTCTGGAATGTACAAAACAATTAGGATATCCAGTAGAACAAGCTTGTAAAATTTTAAAAGTATCCCGCTCAGCTTATTATAAATGGCTAAATGGTTCTAAGTCTGCTAGAGAAACAGAAAATATCCGGATTGCAGATATTGCCGAGCAAATTCATAATGAAAGTCCTGATAAGGGATACCGAAGAATTTGGGATGATCTAGAGCGATATCATGACATTAAAATCAGTGATAAAAGAATGTTGCGAATCTGTCGTAAACGAGATATCAAATCAACCATAAAATATGCGAATAATGGTTGTACACGGAATTCTAACAATCCGCAGTATATTGCAGAAAATCTTCTAAATCGTGAATTTCATGCAGATAAACCAAATGAAAAATGGCTTACGGATGTTACTGAATTTAAATGGTATGAGGGGATTGAAGTACATAAAGTTTATCTCAGTGCTATTTTAGATCTCTATGATCGAAGAATCGTGGCCTACATGGTTAGAGATAGGAATGACAATTCATTAGTTTTTGACACTGTAGACAAAGCGATTGCTGAAAATCCAGATGCTCATCCACTTTTTCATTCCGATCGCGGTTTTCAGTACACTAATCGAGTATTTCATAGTAAGCTGGAAAAGGCAGGAATGACACAAAGTATGTCCAGAGTTGCTAAGTGTATTGATAATGGACCAATGGAAGGTTTTTGGGGAATTATAAAACGAGAACGATATTATGGTAAAAAATTTATGGATAAAGAATCTTTAATAGAAATGATAAAAAATTATATTCGATATTATAACACCAAAAGGCTTCAAAGAAATTTAGGAATAGTTACACCAATGGAAAAATACGAAATGTATTTAGCTGCATAAAAAATCCAGCCGGTACCTTGGCGATATCGGCTGGTAAAAAATTATATTATTTCATTGTCCTCTTGACGGAGAGCAGTTCAAACGATATTGATCCAATGGCTGTGCCTTGATTTATTTGAAAGCAAAAGAGTGCGACATCTTATCTAATGATAGGAAACTATCATTCACAGCATCCGGATCTCGTTGAACGTATTAAAGAGATTTAATTGTCCGTATCCCCACTCACGGTTTGGAAATTCCTTTCCGGGAGCGCGCACTGCTCCAAGAATCAGAATACTCTGGATCTGAAAAGCATCGATGCCGGGAGTTCCCATTTTCTTTAGAATCCATTCCAACAAGAGAGCAACGGCCCCGGCAGTGACGGCGCAGGATATACTGGCGCCGGAGCGCACGGCAAAACGTCCGGAGGGAAGCGCTCCTTTGACGTTGATTCCCGGAGCGGTGATCGAGGGTTCGATCCGGTCATTCCGGCTGTACCCGCGTCCGGAAGCGAGAGCGACAGCCCCGTTATTTCCATCGTAGTAGGAGACGGTGACTGGGCTTGCCGCATTTCCCGGATTGGTGATCGTATAGTCCGGATTGGAATTCAAAAAATAAACTTCCCCGCTTAAAAATTCGGAAACAGGAAGCCAGATATGGTAGCGGCCGTCGATGATGCGGACCGGTTCCACTCCGACTTTCCATATACCGGGGGAGGGGTGGGCGAATCGAAAGAAAATGAGTTCGGAAGTTCCTTTTTCTACAATAAGGCGATAGTCGATCGTAACTTTTGTCCGCTCGTACAGAAATTCAAAATCGGTACTGGTGTTGATACGGATCGGAATCCGTGTTGTAGTTTCACCGGACGGGGAAGTCAGGGAGATTGATAAGATATTAGGAATGGAGGTCCAAAGTTCCATCGTAAATCCGGTCGCTTGCTCTCCGACCCGGATCTCGACGGTCTGAGAAGTCTGCTGGTTCGGAATCTCATTGTAGAAATGATGGCGTTTATCTGCTTCATTTCCGGTTCCGATCACGGGAATGCGGTTGGCAAGAGATCCGTATCCATTGAGTACAAGCGGAAGCGGACGGTCGCCCAGATGCCCTCCGCCGTTTGTTCCAAGCGTGATACAGTATACAAGCGGAAGATCTAATCGTTTTGCAAGCCGATCCAGATAATGCAGACCGAGTATAATATCATTTTCCTGGTAGCAGGGAACGCCATCAGGAATGAAATAGTAATCCTTTAAATATTGTTTGGCGGGTTTTAGTTTGACGACCGCGATCGAGGCGTCCGGAGCGGCGCCTAAGAAAGATTCCTCGGGGACGCCGCTGCCGCAGGCAAGACTCGCGGTAAACGTACCGTGTCCGGTTTCGTCGGTGGTCGGAACAAGGTCGAAAGGCTGGCCCGTTTGAAGAGCATGATCGATCGTGTCCTGATCGTACTCAGAGCCATAAGCAAATCCGGCGGGCGGTGTTCCGGTCTGCACGGTCTGATCCCAAATACCGACAATACGGGAAGAACCGTCAATATTTCGGAAAATCGGATTTTGATAGTCGATGCCGCCGTCCAAAAACCCGATCAGGATCCCCTTTCCGGAGAGCTGAAGCGTAGGATAATTCTGCAGCGGAAGTATTCCGGTCTGATTGAGTGTGTCCAGACTTGTAGGCGTATAGCAAAGGGGGATTGAGTGATAGGTGAATTTATCCAGGGAGAGGGGACCGGACTGCAGACGGGAAAGATAGAGACAGCGATAGCCGAATCCGGCGTCCTGACTGCAGAGATCTTCCTGCATGATCCCTGTTAGAAATGGAGTTCTTATGTCATTTAGTATAAAATCATAAAAATCTTCCGAGAGGATTCTCTCCCGGCATATGGATGGATCGATCATGAGAGTGCAAAACCTGTTTTTTTTCAGTCTATGAGCGGAGGATGTAAGATTATGAGTGCATCTTTGAAATAGATTGAATCAAAAGATGCCTGACGAATTGTTTCGTGCTATGCACTCTCACAATTCTGCCCCAAATTCGGATATCGCGAGGCATACGCCCCACTTTTATCCTCATTTGGGGGCGGGGCATAAAGGCATAAAACCACTTATGTGCAAGCACAATGTGGTTTATGACCTTTTGCCCCTGGCATCGTTAAAATCTAAAATAAAAATGAAATAAAAGTGAAAAAATAAAATAAGTGCACAAAAGCGTTTTCACATGGTTTGGAATCGGGTATAATAGAACATAAAAAGAGAAAGAAAACGTTCAGATGAAAAGCAGACAGGAAAGGAGAAACAATTATGAGAACATTTTGGGAAGATTTGAGCAAGCGGATCGGAGAAACAGCGGAATCCGTGTCGAATAAAGCAGGCGAGGCAGTGGAGATCCAGAAGCTGAAAAGTCAGATCCGTGCGCTGGAGCGCGGAACGGAAGAAGATCTGATCGATCTCGGACAGATGGTGTACGAATATTTTGAGGCAGGCAATCTCGTAGGCAGTGAGGCAGAGGGGCTGTGCGAGGCGATCCGGAGCAGAAAACAGAGTATTGCGGACTACGAGAAGCGGATCATAGCAGTTCGGGGAGAATTTTCCTGTAAAAATTGCGGAAAGACAATCTCCAACAAGATGGCATACTGTCCGTATTGCGGCGAGAAGATGGAGACGGAAGCTGACTCTGAAGACGAGAATGGGGAAGCAAAAGACACAGAGGCGGATGTGATCGATTATGCGGACGTGATGAGAGCGAAAGCGGAAGAGGCGGCGGACGCTGTGAAAGCGAAAGCGGAAGAAGCGGCGGAAAGGGCGGCGAACGCAGTGGAAAACGCGGCGGAAAAGGTCGATGATCTGGCGAAAAAAGCAACGGATAAAGTGGAAGACTTTGGCGGAAGAACAGCGGATAAGGTGGAAGATCTGGCAGAAAAAGCAGCAGTTACCGTAGAAAACGCGGCGGAGAAGACGGTAGAAAAAGCAAAAGAGGCAGCAGAAAAACTTCGGGGAGAAGAAGAGTAAGAGAAGTACAAGAGAAAGATAAGAAAAATAAGAAGTATGAGAAGAATAAAGCTGAGGTGACGTATGGGAATTCTTGTATTGATCAATATTACGGCATGTCTGGCATTGATCGACATTGCGCTGAAATCGACGATCGAGGGATACATGACACAGAAAGAAGAGCGGACTGCATGCGGTGGAAAACTGATCCTGAGAAAAGTTTATAACAAAGGCATGTGCATAAATCTTCTGGAGGATCATCAGGAAGTCGTCAAATACGGTTCGGCGTTTGCAGCGGTTTTGCTTACCATTTATCAGTTGATCACATTGCTCAGGAGAAAAGCGTGTATTTTGAAGAAATGGGGACTGTCTTTGATGACAGCAGGAGCGTGGAGCAACACATTTGACCGTTGGGTCCGCGGGTATGTGATCGATTATGCGGCGGTGAAATGCAGGCATGAGAAGTTGTCGAAGATCACCTTTAATATGGGAGATGTTCTGATCGGAATCGGCGGTATTTTCGTTGTGATTGCAGCAGTGATCGCACAGCTTCGCGGAAAGAAGAAATAAACATAAGAAAAAGATTGCCCCCATCGGGAATTTGTGTGTTTGCAGATTTCGGATGGGGACAGTTTTATATACAGGCGACTGTATTCAGTTAAAAAACTCACGGATCTGTTCTGCAATGATCTGCATCAGCCGCGTACGGGCTTCCACACTTGCCCAACCGATATGCGGTGTGATCAGCAGATTGTCATGATCCAAAATCTCAAGAAGAGGAGAGGAAGCCCGCATCGGTTCTTCTGAAAGCACATCCAGTCCGGCAGCGGCAATCTGTCCGTTTTTTAATGCGTCTGCAAGCGCCGTTTCGTCGATGATCGGACCGCGCCCCAGATTCAGCAGGATCGCACCGGATTTCATTTTTTGAAAAGCGGCAGAATCCAATAGATTTTCGGTATATTCATTGAGCGGCGCATGGACGGAGATAATATCGGACTGTGACAGCAACGTGTCAAGATCGACTTGGCGGTAACCATCCTGCGGATCACGTCCGGAAGCGGAATAATACAGCACGTCTGCACCGAATACTGCTGCAAGATCCGCCACTTTCCGACCGATCGCACCGAGTCCGATGATGCCCCAGGTCATGCCGGAAATCTGATGAAAATGCCGCGCAAAATGTGTGAACATCGTATCATTCAGATAGCGGCGGTCTTTTACATACTCATCATAGTAACGCAGATGTTCCAGTAAGTAAAACAGCATGGCAAATGTATGCTGGGCAACGGAATCGGTGGAGTATCCGGCAACATTTCTCCAGGCAATGCCGCGGCGGTCCAGATAAGCTTTGTCCAGATTGTTGGTTCCGGTGGCAGTGACACAGACAAGCTTTAAATGAGAGGCAGTGTGGATCGTCTGCTCATTGACAGGAATCTTGTTGACGATCAGAACGTCTGCATCTGCCGCACGTTCCGGGACTTCCTCCGGAAGAGTGAAATCATATTCCACAACGTCTCCCAGTTTCCGAAACGGTGAAAAATCAATATCTTCACCGATCGTCTTTTTGTCAAGAAATACAAGTTTCATGTGAAGCGCTCCTTTCGTTTTCAGGTTTAGGCAACAGTGCAGCCATACGACCGGCGCGGGCTGAACTGTTCCGGATTTAGGGGGGCTTTTGTACTTTACATCTTTATTATTATATAGTATTCTAGTAGAGCAGACAAGAATTGACACAAAGAAACAAAGAAAGCAGGCGATAGAAGATGATACAGGACATTGCTCCGCACCTCTATGACAATGCCTATAAACCGGAGGCACCGGACAAAGACAGCATCGCGCTCTATTATGAAGATCATGTCTGTCTGATGGCACGGACAACAGAGGCGATCCGATATCCGCGGTTTGAAGAACTGGAAGCGGACAATGAAGAGATTTATGAAGAATGGACGTATTTATTTACGATCGACGAACAGCGGTATTATCTGGTGGAGAAATTGAATCTTCCGGGAACTTCTTCCTTTACATTGGAAAATACCGAGATTTTCCGGTATGTGAAGCCGAGGCATCTTGCATTTGCGGGGATTACAGGCTATCAGCTTTATCAATGGTATCGGGATCACCGATACTGCGGACGTTGCGGAAAGCGTATGAAGCAGGATACGAAAGAACGGATGTTGTACTGTGAATCTTGTAAAAATATGGAATATCCGAAGATCTGTCCGGCGGTGATCATCGGTGTGACAGACGGAAACCGGATATTGATGTCAAAATATGCGGGAAGAGCCTATAAGAAGTATGCGCTGATCGCCGGATTTACAGAGATTGGCGAGACGGTGGAAGAGACGGTAAAACGCGAAGTGATGGAAGAAGTCGGATTGAAAGTGAAGAACATCCGGTATTACAAGAGTCAGCCGTGGTCTTTCAGCGACACTTTACTTTTGGGATTTTACTGCGATCTGGACGGGACAGATCAGATCACACTTGACGAAGAAGAACTGGCGCTGGCAGAGTGGTTTGACCGGAAAGACATTCCGGAGATGGAGACGACAGAGAGTTTGACCAATGAGATGATCCGGCATTTTAAGTATGAAATGAAAGAATTTTCAGAATAAGTAAAATAATAAATAGCGTTGGTTCTCCTTGTACACTGACGCTAAAATAATAGAAAAAGCAGGAGGCAAAAACATGAGAGCAGAATTTGACGAGACACTGGTAACAGGAAATGAGATGATCGACGGACAGCATAAGGAACTGATCGACAAGATCAATAAGCTGTTGGATAGTTGTGAAGTCGGAAACGACAAGCTGACAGCGATCAAGACGCTGGATTATCTTGCAGATTATACGGATTTTCATTTCGGAGAAGAAGAAAAGCTGCAGGAATCCATCTCCTATCCGGGAATCGAGCAGCACAAAAAAGAGCATGAGAAGCTTCGCAGAGTCGTAGAAGAACTGCATGAGATGCTGGAAGAGCAGGAGGGACCGACGGAGGCGTTCGTAGCTCAGGTTCAGGAAAATGTCATCAACTGGCTGTACAACCATATCAAAGGTTTTGACCGTTCGGTGGCAGAATATAAGAATATGCGCGGAAACAGCGAGATCCTGTAATGCGTAAGTTCCTGACGGATCTATCTGTATCAGCATCGGAGCATCCGCACCGAACCATCCGCATCGATATGCGAAAATAGTTGACGAAGTTTATTTTGTTCAATAAAATGGATAAATGGAAAGCATTTGCGGATTATATTTAAGAGATATAATTTGTAAATGCTTTTTTTGTATAGACGACGAGCCAAAGTCCGGGGTTGCCCGAGACCTTGGCGACTGCTTACAATCCCGGAATGTGCCTTTTGGCACTTCCGGTGGTTGATGGGGTGGAAGTATAAAACAGATATTTTTTAGGCGTCTTCGTACGGTGAGGAGTGAAATGATGAAAAAAATAAACTGGAAAAGATTGGTATATGATCTGTTTATTGATTCGATAAGTGGGCTTTTGATCGGAATCGGAATTTACAACTTTGCGGCAAATGCGGAATTTCCGTTGGCCGGAATTTCCGGCATCGCATTGATCTTTTACCGGCTATTCGGACTTCCGATCGGCTGGGGAACGATGCTGATGAATATTCCGATTGCGATTGGCTGTTATAAGACATTGGGAAGAGAGTTTTTTGTACGTTCTGTGCGGTCATTGATCATTACTTCGCTGTTTACGGATTATATTGCACCGCTGTTTCCGGTTTATTCCGGTGACCGGATGTTGGCGGCGATCTGTACCGGAATTATTTCCGGACTTGGATATGCGCTGATCTTCATGAACAATTCTTCCACCGGAGGTATGGATTTTGTTTCGGTGGCGATCCGCGTGAAAAATCCGCATCTTTCTCTTGGAAAGATCGTATTTGTGCTGGATTTCATTATCGTAATGCTGGGCGGAATCATTTTCAAAGATGTGGACGCAACGATTTATGGTCTGATCATCACATTCCTTTTGACCTATGTGATCGATAAAGTTATGTACGGGATCGATGCGGGAAAGATGACGCTGATCGTGACGGATCATGGGAAACTGGTGGCAGAGAAAATCGACGAATATATCGGACGCGGCGCGACGCTTCTGAAAGCGGAGGGAAGCTACACAAGAGCGGATAAAGAGGTTGTGATGTGCGCCTGCAATAATAAACAGATGTATACGATCAAACGGCTTGTAAAAGAAGTGGACGAGAATGCCTTTATCGTGATCATGGAGTCCAATGAAGTCGTAGGTGAGGGCTTTAAAGAAGCATAAGGAAAAAGACCGTACAAAGAGAAGCAAAGAAAAAAGAGGAAGAAGAGGGGAAGAGAAGAAGCAGAGAGGGCGAAGATGGGAGGAAGAAATATGCAGCCAGTGACAGTGAGAAACTTAACGATCGGAGAGGGAATACCGAAAATCTGTGTGCCGATCGTCGGAAATACGAAAGAACAGATTTTAAAAGAGGCAGAGGAGATACCGGGACTTCCGGTCGATCTGGCAGAGTGGAGAGCAGACTGGTTCGAGTCGGTCTTCAATTTGGAACAGGTGAACGAGGTACTGACAGGGCTACGGAAAATATTAGGAGAGATCCCTCTGTTGTTTACCTTTCGCACTTCGCGTGAGGGGGGGGAAAAAGCGATTGAACCAGAAGCATATATCGAACTGAACCGAAAAGCGGCGGAGAGTGGATATGTGGATCTGGTGGATGCAGAATTATTTACAGGAGATGATAAGGTACAGAAGATCATCGCGGGGGCACATGCCTGTGGTGTGAAAGTGATCGTTTCCAATCATGATTTTGAAAAAACGCCGGAAAAAGAGGAACTTGTGAAACGACTTACGCACATGCAGAAGCTGGGGGCAGATATTCCGAAGATCGCAGTGATGCCAAAGGACAGACAGGATGTGCTGACATTACTTGCAGCCACGGCGGAAGTATCAGAGAAAGCGGTATGTCCGATCATTACGATGTCTATGGCGGGAAACGGTATAGTAAGCCGTCTGTGTGGAGAAGTATTTGGTTCGGCTGTGACATTCGGCGCAGGGAAAAAGGCGTCTGCTCCGGGACAGATCGGTGTGGAAGAGCTAAGGAAGATTCTTACGGTTCTGCACGGGGGGATGAAATAAAGAATAAAAAGACCGGTGAAAGGACGGGCAGGAAAGCGTCGTCCGTTCATCGGTCTTTATAAAAGTTGGAACGCGGAATCGGTTCGATTTAGTCCCATTTAATATGAACGACCGGTTTGATCAGATCTCTTGGTTTTTCATCCATCACAGTAAAAGCGTCCTGAATTTTATCAAATCCCTCATATTGGTAATTCAATAATTTTTCCGGAGCGATTCTGCCGGCTTGGATCAGATTCAGCATTTTTTTGATACGATATGCGCCGCCCGGACAGAAACCGCCGCGAATGGTGATATCTGACATACCGAGACCCCACAAATAAGTCGGAATATTGAAAGTGTCAGTGACATCATAGAAATTGACATTGGCGATCGTTCCGTTGTTTTTTACCAGCATCAATGCCTGATTCATGGATTCGGCGCTTCCTCCGGCGATGATCGCACAATCTACTTTTCCGCCCTCTTTTTCAAGAATCTGTTGAACGAGATCCCCGTCTTTGTAACTGATGATATCGGTTGCGCCGTATTCTTTGGCAAGTTCCGCACAATTTTTTCGTGTTCCGATGGCATAAATATTTCCGGCGCCGCGAAGTTTGGCTCCGGCAACTGCCATCAGTCCGACCGGTCCGATTCCGAATACGACAACACTGTCTCCCAATTGCACATCTGCCATCTCTACTCCGTAAAATCCTGTGGACATCATATCAACGGTCATCAGCGCAGCATCTACGGATACGCCTTCCGGAAGCAGGACCAGATTTGCATCTGCATTATTGACAGAAAAGAATTCTGCGAAAACTCCGTCTTTGGAAGACAGGAATTTGAAACTTTTCATTGGTCCCATATCGTGTGCATTGTTTGCGCCCCGTTGTTGTACGCCTAATTCATTCCAGTCCGGTGTACAGCAGGGAACTACGACTACATCTCCCGGTTTGAAATTCCGTACTAATGCACCAACTTCTACGACTTCGCCCACAGCTTCGTGTCCGAGAATCAGATTTTCTTTTGGACCGGAGCCGCCGTGCATGGCATGTGTGTCAGAAGAACATGGTGCAATTGCGATCGGTCTTACCAGTGCGTCCATAGGACCAAATGTCGGCTTTTCCTTTTCAAGCCATCCATGTTCTCCAACTTTGATCATTCCATATCCTTTCATTTTATTCTCCTCCTGTCGATGAAATTTATATTACACTTGTAACATATCTTTTTCTAGTATAGTATAGAAAGAAAACATCTACAAGAAGACGGCATGAAAGTGTTACAAAACGGAGGAAATTGTATTTGAATACCAGGTTGTATACAGAAAATCAGATCGTACAGGAAAGTATTTTTACCGCACTGATACAGTTGATGCAGAAGAAAGAATTTCATAATATTACGATCACTGAAATTACGGAAAAAGCCGGTGTGTCGCGGATGTCTTATTATCGTAATTATTCTTCAAAGGAAGATATACTGATTAAATATCTAGATCGTATTTTTGATGAATATCTGACAGAACTTTTGAGGCTGAAAAAGTGCACCAAATATGACATCGCGAAAATTTATTTTTCGAATATGCGGAGACATAAGCAATTTTGGATTACAGTCATCCGTTCCAATATTAGTTATCTGATTCCCCAAAAAGTGGATATTTATATCAATGATCTGTTTGAAAAATATTTCAGAAGTGAATATCATCCTAAAGCTTTTAAAGAGTATATCTTCGATTATTATGCGGGAGGTCTTTATAAAACTTCTGTGAAATGGATTCAAAATGGAATGAAAGAAAGTGATGAAGAAATGGCGGAATTGATCTGCAGATTGTCGGATTTTATAGAGATTTTGTGATGGCATTTTCACGGGGAAGTATAGCGTCAGTGTACAAGTTGGGGAAGCGCCTGCAAGCAAAATAAAACAAATTAGCACTCGCCTCTTGACAGTGCTAACAAATAGTGTTATTGTTATATCGTCGATAGAACAAAAATGATATCCGGCAGAATGATCCAGCCGGAATCTGGAAGTAGTGAAAGGAGGTTTTGCTATGAATATAAACAAATTTACACAAAATTCACTTCAGGCGGTACAGGGGTGCGAGAAACTTGCGTATGACTATGGAAACCAGGAAATTGCTCAGGAGCATCTTTTATATGCACTTGTCACACAGAATGACAGTCTGATCTTAAAATTGCTTGAAAAAATGGGGTATCAGGGAACACTCGTTGTCAATCGTGTGGAAGAGATGCTGAAGAAGCGTCCGAAAGTACAGGGCGGTCAGGTCTATGTTGGACAGGATCTGAATAATGTCCTGATCCATGCGGATGATGAAGCAAAGCAGATGGGCGACGAGTATGTCTCTGTGGAGCATCTGTTCCTTGCACTTTTGAAATATGCCAGCCGGGAGATGAAAGCATTTTTTCAGGAAATGGGGATCAGCCGGGAGGGATTTCTTCAGGCACTGTCTTCCGTTCGGGGTAATCAGCGGGTGACAAGCGACAACCCGGAAGCAACTTATGACACATTGAATAAATATGGGCAGGATTTGGTAGAGCGTGCCAGAGATCAGAAACTGGATCCGGTCATCGGAAGAGATGAGGAAATCCGGAATGTGATTCGGATCCTGTCCCGTAAGACAAAGAACAATCCGGTATTGATCGGTGAACCGGGAGTCGGTAAGACTGCCGTGGTCGAGGGACTTGCCCAGCGGATCGTCAAAGGCGATGTGCCGGAGGGATTGAAAGATAAGACGATCTTCTCACTGGATATGGGCGCGCTTGTTGCGGGGGCAAAGTACCGTGGTGAATTTGAGGAACGTCTGAAAGCTGTATTGGAGGAAGTGAAGAACAGTGACGGAAAGATCATCCTGTTCATCGATGAACTTCATACGATCGTAGGAGCCGGGAAGACAGACGGCGCGATGGATGCAGGCAATATGTTAAAACCGATGCTTGCCCGTGGCGAACTGCACTGTATCGGCGCGACGACCTTGGACGAGTATCGTCAGTATATAGAGAAAGACGCTGCGCTTGAGAGACGGTTCCAGCCGGTTATGGTGGAGGAACCGACGGTGGAAGATGCGATTTCGATCCTGCGTGGATTGAAAGAACGCTACGAAGTGTTCCACGGTGTAAAGATCACGGACAGCGCGCTCGTGGCAGCGGCAATGCTGTCAAACCGGTATATTTCGGATCGTTTTCTTCCGGATAAAGCGATCGATCTTGTGGATGAAGCATGTGCGCTGATCAAGACAGAGCTGGATTCCATGCCGACGGAGCTGGATGAACTGAGCCGGCGGATCATGCAGCTTGAGATCGAAGAGGAAGCGCTGAAAAAAGAAGACGATCGGTTGAGTCAGGAACGGCTCGTGCATCTGCAGGAAGAACTGGCAGGACTGCGGGAAGAGTACGCAGGACAGAAAGCGCAGTGGGATAATGAAAAATCATCGGTTGAGCGGGTACAGAAGATCCGGGAACAGATCGAACAGGTGAATAAAGATATTCAGAAAGCCCAGAGAGAATACGACTTGAACCGTGCGGCAGAGCTGCAGTACGGACAGCTTCCGCAGCTGAAAAAACAGTTGGAAGAGGAAGAAGAGCGGGTAAAAGAAAAAGAGATGAGCCTTGTTCATGAAGCGGTTACGGATGAAGAAATCGCACGGATTATCTCCAGATGGACCGGGATCCCGGTTGCAAAGCTCAACGAGAGTGAGAGGAATAAAACGCTTCATCTGGCGGAAGAACTGCACAAACGTGTGATCGGACAGGATGAGGGAGTGGAACTTGTAACCGAAGCGATCATCCGTTCCAAAGCAGGGATCAAAGATCCGACCAAACCGATCGGTTCGTTTTTGTTCCTGGGACCTACCGGAGTCGGAAAAACGGAGCTGGCAAAAGCGCTTGCGGCAAGTCTGTTCGACGATGAAAACAATATGGTGCGGATCGATATGAGTGAATATATGGAGAAATATTCCGTGTCCCGTCTGATCGGAGCGCCTCCGGGATATGTGGGATATGACGAGGGCGGTCAGCTTACCGAGGCAGTCCGCAGAAAACCCTATTCCGTTGTCCTGTTCGACGAGGTGGAAAAGGCACATCCGGATGTGTTCAATGTGCTTCTGCAGGTGCTGGATGACGGACGGATCACCGATTCTCAAGGCAGAACCGTGGACTTTAAAAATACGATCCTGATCATGACGTCTAACATCGGGGCCAATTACCTTTTGGACGGGATTGAGGAAGACGGATCGATCGACGAGCAGAACCAGAACATGGTGATGAATGAGCTTCGCGCTCATTTCAGACCGGAATTTTTAAATCGTCTGGATGAAATCATTATGTTTAAACCATTGACGAAATCCAATATTTATGCAATTATTGATTTGCTGGTTGCAGACGTCAACAAGCGGTTGGAAGAAAAAGAGCTTTCCATTGAACTGACCGAAGCGGCGAAAAATTATGTTGTGGAGGGCGGTTATGATCCGATGTACGGCGCACGTCCGTTGAAACGATACCTGCAAAAGAATGTGGAAACGCAGGCGGCGCGTCTGATCCTTGCCGGAGACGTCGGACGGGGAGATTGTATTTTGATCGACGTTGTTGACGGTAAGCTGGAACCGCGTGTAAAGAAATAAGAAAGGATTCCGGATTCATGTCATCGGTCATCTTTCATATTGATGTAAATTCAGCGTATTTAAGCTGGACTGCGGCAGAAAAACTAAAAAATGGTGCAGCACAGGATCTTCGCGAGATCCCCTCGATCATCGGAGGGGATCAGAAGTCGCGCCACGGCGTCGTACTTGCGAAGTCTGTGCCTGCGAAAAAATACGGCATTCGTACCGGGGAACCGGTGGCGAATGCCTTTCGTAAGTGTCCGAACCTTGTGATGGAGCCTCCCGATCATAAAATGTATCGGCAGAAAAGCGCGATGCTGATGGAATATCTGCGCAGTTTTTCGACGAAGATCGAGCAAGTCAGCGTAGATGAATGCTATATGGATTTTACGGAAATCGCATCCAAATACGCCTCGCCGGTTTCTGCGGCATTTCAGATAAAAGACAGCATCCGGGAAAAGTTCGGCTTTACGGTAAATATCGGGATTTCTTCTAATAAACTTTTGGCAAAAATGGCGTCGGATTTTGAAAAACCGGACAAAGTGCACACATTGTTTCCGGAGGAAGTTCCGCTGAAAATGTGGCCGCTTCCGATCGGAGAATTATTTATGGCGGGAAGATCCAGTGTGGAAGCGTTGAAAAAGCTGGAGATCGATACGATCGGAGAGCTGGCGAATGCAGATCTTGGTCTGATCGAATTGCATTTGAAAAGCCATGGAAAAATGCTGTGGGAATTTGCAAACGGGATCGATCATTCGGAAGTACAGCCGGAGCAGTCAGAGGCAAAGGGAGTCGGAAATTCGACGACGCTGTCAGAAGATGCCGCCACTGTCGAAGAAGCAATGAAAGTGTTTCATAAGCTGGCAAAAAGTGTCGGGGCAAGACTGCGAAAAGCAGGACAGAGAGCCGGAATGGTGAGCATGGAGATCAAATATTATGATTTTCGGACAGCTTCCCATCAAAAACAGCTTTTAAAACCGACCAATGAAGATCAGGTTCTTTATGAGACTGCTTGCCTGTTGTTCAAGGAGATATGGAGCGGAGAACCGGTTCGTCTGCTTGGGATCCGGACGGCGAAATTATCTGCGGAATCAGAACCGGAACAGATGACATTGTTTGATATGGAATTGCCGCAGCCGCCGGATGAGAAGCATCAAAGGCTGAATGCGGCGATGGAGGCGATCCGGAAGCGTTATGGAAACGATGCGGTCAAAAAGGCAAGCCTGATGAAAAAGACGGACGGAAAGAACGACGGAAAGAAGAAAAAGAACGAGAGATAAGAACAAGAGAAATGAATGAGAGAAAAGAATGAGAGAGAAGAATTATAATATTGAGTTGATCCGGACCATTTCCTTTATTCTGGTCATCGTGATCCATGTGACGAATTATTTTTGCAGGGCATTTGGGAAGATCAATATGGGAGAATATGGGTTTGCGCTGATCTTGGATACGTTTGCGAGAGTGAGCGTTCCGTGTTTCTTTATGATCAGCGGAGCGATGCTTTTGGGGAGAACAGAATCAGCAGCCAAAAACTGGAACAGACTGATCCGGTTTCTGCCGCCGCTTCTGTTTTGGAGTGTTGTATATTATCTGTTCAATATATATTATATGGGAAGTGATTTTGAACTTTCGGAGATTTTAGCTGTGCCGGCGGAACCTCACCTCTGGTATTTATATGCGATGATCCCGATCTATCTCGTACTCCCTTTTTTTCAGGCTATGTTCCGGGGGATGAACGATAAACTGTTTTATTTACTTGCGGTTCTGGGAACAGGCGTGGAGATCGTGATGTATGTGCTGTCACTTTTCGGGATTGAACCTTACTACGATGTTCCGCTCTTCGGAGACCGGATTTATGCGTATTATTTTATGCTGGGGTATATTTTATGGAAATATAAAGACTCGCCTCGGATCCATACGAGGAATCTCTGGATCATTTTCATTGTAAGCAATGTGATAAATATTTGCCTGACGGCGATGGTCAGTGTGGGAACAGGAGAACATCTGGAACGGACATTGGAATATGGATGTCCTTTTGTGATGGCGAGTGCAGGAGCATTCTTTCTGCTGATGGTGCGTGCCGGAAACGGACAGATCCGGATAAGCAGTCCATGGAAAAAGCGGATCGACGCGTTGTGCTCCTGTTCGTTTGGAATTTATCTGATCCATATTTTATTTCTGGATAATTACAAAAAACACTTAGAGGCGGAGGCTGTCTCGGCTTGGATTGCAGTGCCGATGCTGACAGTCTCGATCCTCTTAGTATCATTCTTAAGTGTCTGGCTGATCCGAAAACTTCCGGGTGGAAAAGCGATCACCTAGGAAATCTTCGGAATCGGGCAACTTTGGAATCTGATCTATATAGAATTTAATATCTGCGGCGGCGTTCTCTCTGAGCGCGCCGTCTTGCTTCCATTTTCCGGTAGGCATAGGCTTCCTGACGCTTTGCTACGCGGGCGGGAGTCAGGAAAAGCCAGCAGATCAGCCGGACGGTCAGGATTCCGCCGAACGCGCCGATACTGTCGATGCACACATCTTTCACAGACGGACCTCGTCCCTCCACGAACGACTGGTGATATTCATCGCCGCAGGCAAATGCAACGCAGATGAGTCCGGCTACGAGCATCAGCGGAAAACCGCGGAGTCCGTAGACATAAAAAGGAAACGATACTGCGACGGCAAGCAGAAAATATTCTGTCATATGTGCGAGTTTCCGGATCGGATATTCAATCTCATAAGCATACTGTCCGATCGTCCATTCATCGAGTCCTTTATCGAGGATCTCATTTCCGATTTCTACAATTTTATAGCTGACTTCGTAACTAAGGTTTCCGGAAAGTTCTCCCGTTTGCGCTGAAAACTGAAAGATGAGATACATCATCAGAAGTGCGGGCAGAAACGAAAGTGGTTTCAGGAAAAATAAAGCGACTTTTTTCATGGGTACCTCCTTCTTTTTTAAAACCATAGTATGCCACTTTTTATCAGATTTGTAAAGTGCGGCGAATAGACAAAAATGGGGAAATGTACTATCATGTCAGAAGAAGCAGATATTGCTGGAAAGGAGTTTTATTTATGGAAAATACATTGTATCTTGAATGTTATTCCGGCATCAGCGGCGACATGACCGTGGCGGCGCTTTTAGATCTGGGCGCGGATGAAACGGTTTTGAGAAAAGCGCTGAAAAGTCTGCCGGTAGATGGATTTGAAGTTGAGATCGGTCGGGTGAAAAAATCGGGACTGGACGCCTGCGATTTCCGGGTTCTCTTGGATGCGGCGCATGAAAACCATGATCATGATATGACATATCTGCATGGGCACGAGCATCCGCACGACCATGAGCATCCGCACGACCACGAACATTCGCACGATCATGAGCATCCGCACGACCATGAGCATCCACATGCCCACGGGCATTCCCATGTACACAGGGGGCTTTCCGAGATTCGGCAGATCATTGACGCTGCGGATATGACCAAAGCTGCAAAGGAGACGGCAAAAAAGATTTTTCAGGTTCTTGCTGAAGCAGAATCCAAGGCACATGGCGTTCCGGCGGAGGAAGTACATTTTCACGAGGTAGGGGCGGTTGATTCGATCGTTGATATTCTTGCCGTATCCGTCTGTCTGGATGATCTCTCCATTCGGAAAGTGATCGTTCCGGAACTGTATGAGGGACGCGGCTGTATCCGCTGTCAACACGGCGTGATTCCGATTCCGGTTCCGGCTGTTGTGAACATTGCGCAGGCGCATGATCTGAAACTCCATTTGACGGAAGTGGAGGGGGAGCTGGTGACACCGACGGGAGCGGCGATCGTGGCAGCCGTGCGGACGGATGAGCAGCTTCCGAAACATTTTCACGTGAAAAAGATCGGGATCGGCGCGGGAAAGCGGGACTATGAAAGCCCCGGGATCTTACGGGCAATGCTGATCGAAGAGACAGGAACGGACAAAGACCGGATTTTCCGCTTGGAGACGAACATTGACGACTGCAGCGGCGAGGCAATGGGATATGTGATGAAGCGGCTGATGAAAGCGGGAGCGAAAGATGTTCATTACATCCCGGTGTTTATGAAAAAGAACCGACCGGCATATGAACTGGTTGTCTTATGTGAAGAATGTGACATTCCGGAGATGGAGCAGATCATTTTTGAGGAAACAACGACGATCGGGATCCGCCGTATGGAGATGGAGCGAACCGTTTTAAAACGGGAACAGATGAAAATGAAGACAGAACTGGGGGAGGCAAGCGTAAAGATGTGTACGCTTCCGAATGGAAAGCACCGTTGTTATCCGGAATATGAGGATGTAAAAAAAATCGCAAAGCGTCAGGGAATCAGCTACGATGAAGTTTATCGTCAGATCAGGCAGAGTGCGGAAGAAAGCAGGGGAAATCAAAAGTGAGAGAAGCACTTGCATCAAAAAGAAATGAAATGGAACAGTGGCTGCGGGAAGAGATAAAGGAAGACTGTGCGGTGGCATTTTCCGGAGGTGTGGACAGCGCCCTGCTTTTGAAACTGGTCTGTGGCGCGGCAAAGGGAAGTAAGACGAATGTTTACGCAGTGACGATGCAGACGACATTACATCCGGCGGCGGAGATCACCCACGCAAAAAAGGTTGCGGAAGAAATCGGAGCGAGACATCTGGTCGTGCCTGTGGATGAACTGGCAGAGGCGGGAATGCAACAAAATCCGGTGGATCGGTGTTGCCGTTGTAAGAAACTGTTGTTCACAAAGCTGATAGAAAAAGCGGCGGAATATGGTATATCCATGATTTTAGAGGGGACAAATGCAGAAGACCTGAACGGATACCGTCCGGGATTTTTGGCGGTACGGGAATTGGGGATCCACAGTCCTCTGGTGCAGTTTGGACTTACAAAAGAAGAGGTACGCGCATGGGCGGAAGAACTGGGACTGTCGGTTTCCAACCGTCCGGCGATGCCCTGTCTTGCGACACGTTTTCCCTACGGTACGACGCTTTCTTATGGAGAAATGCGAAAAGCAGAGCAGGGAGAGGAATATCTCAGAGGGCTAGGACTTTACAATGTACGGCTCCGGATTTACGGAGATCTTGTGCGGATCGAGGCGGATCCGGAAGCATTTCCCATATTGGAAGCGCGGAGGCTGGAGATAGTCCAAACGTTAAAAATGATCGGATACCGGTATATCACGCTTGATCTGGAGGGGTTCCGTTCCGGAAGTATGGACATTGGCATCACAAACGCGTATAATGAAAGAGCAGTGCAAAAAGAAGAAAGATAAAAACAAAAAAGTGTAAGAACAGGAGGAAGAAAGATGTTAGATAAAAAGGTAGTGGAATTGTTAAATCAGCAGGTAAACAAGGAGTTTTATTCCGCATATCTGTATCTGGATTTTTCCAACTATTATTATAATGAGGGGCTGGATGGTTTCGGTAACTGGTACAAGATCCAGGCACAGGAAGAACGGGATCATGCCATGCTGTTTATCCAGTATCTGCAGAACAACGGTGAGCAGGTCGTACTGGAAGCGATCGATAAACCGCAGATCGACCTGACAAGTGCAAAAGCAGTGTTGGCGGAGGGACTCAGACATGAGCAGTATGTCACCGGTCTGATCCACAATATTTATGATGCGGCATATTCTGTAAAAGATTTCCGCACTATGCAGTTTTTGGACTGGTTTGTAAAAGAACAGGGAGAGGAAGAGACAAACGCAGATAATCTCGTGAAAAAATACGAACTGTTCGGCGGAGATCCGAAGAGCTTGTATATGCTGGACAATGAACTTGGCGCACGGGTATATTCCGCACCGTCTCTGGTACTTTAATTATGAACCGGGAGAAAGTGATCTGTGCCTGTCATCATGTGACGGCAGGGGAGATCGAAGATGCGGTAAAAGATGGAGCAGCTTCATTTAAAGAAGTGAAAAAGTTGACCAAAGCGGGAAAAAGCTGTGGTAAATGCAAGAAAAAGGTGAAAAAATTTATGGAGGCTATTCTGGAAGAGCAAAATATTGAGAATCCGGAATGCGTCTGCGCAGAACCGGGACGGGATGCGGAAAGGGAGACGCAGCCGATGAAATATGATTTTACAACGATCATGGATCGGCGCGGAAAAGATGCGATCGCAGTGGACGAGATCCCATTTGAGAACGTGGAAGTAAAAGAGGGATTTGACCGGATCCCGATGTGGGTTGCGGATATGAACTTCCAGACGGTCCCGACCGTGGCGGAAGCGATCATCGAGAGAACCAAACATCGTGCATATGGATATTTTATGCCGAGAGAAGAGTACTATGACGCAATTATTAACTGGCAAAAGACACGAAATCATGTCGAGGGACTTACAAAAGAATGTATAGGATATGAAAATGGCGTGCTGGGCGGTGTGGTCAGCGCGTTAAATGTGTTCTGTTCCAGAGGAGACAAAGTGCTTCTGCATTCTCCGACTTATGTAGGGTTTACCCATGCGCTTGAGAACAACGGTTACGATATCGTCCACAGTCCGCTGAAACGGGATGAAGACGGGATCTGGAGAATCGATTTTGAGGATATGGAACAGAAATTAAAAGAACAGCATATCCATGCCGCGGTATTCTGTTCCCCGCATAATCCATGCGGACGTGTGTGGGAGCGTTGGGAACTGGAGCGCGTGATGGAGCTGTACCGTAAATATGACGTGATGGTCGTGTCCGATGAGATCTGGTCAGACATCATTCTGGACGGATATACGCATATCCCAACACAGTCAGTTTCGGAGGATGCCAAACAGCGCACGGTTGCACTTTATGCGCCGTCGAAGACATTTAATCTGGCAGGTCTGATCGGAAGTTATCATATTATTTACAATCCACAGATCCGCGACCGGGTGATGAAAGAATCGTCATTGTCTCATTATAATATGATGAACGTTCTTTCCATGCATGCCTTGATCGGTGCGTACAAACCGGAGGGACAGGAATGGGTGGACGAACTTTGTAAAGTGCTGAGCGGCAATGTGGACTATGCCTGGAATTATATCCGGGAACATTTTAAAGGGGTATCTGTTTCCAGACCACAGGGAACTTACATGCTTCTTCTGGATTGTACACAGTGGTGTGAGGAACATAAAAAGACGATCGACGAAGTACAGCGCGCAGGCGTGGAAGTCGGCGTGATCTGGCAGGACGGACGTCCGTTCCACAGTCCGTGCGGAATCCGGATGAATCTGGCGCTTCCGCGTGTGCTCGTGGAAGAGGCATTTGACAGACTGAATAAGTATATATTTGCGGAATGTTAAATCTATGTAAAATCATGGTTAAATAAACGAAAATCTAGTTTAAGTTCTTGTAAAATCGTGTTACAATGTGAACCGGTGTCGATTCCAAAGGGAAACGCACCGGTTTAAAAAGGAGAAAAGAATTCGATTTTAGGAGAATGAGAAAATGGAATTGAAAGATTTACTGTCATTGCTTGGCGGACTGGCGTTGTTCCTGTACGGAATGCAGATGATGAGCAACGGTCTGGAAACGGCTGCCGGCAACAAGATGAAGCAGATCCTCGAGAAACTGACTTCCAACCGTATCAAAGCGGTTCTGGTCGGAGCTGTGATCACGGCGGTGATCCAGTCTTCTTCCGCAACGACTGTCATGGTAGTCGGATTTGTAAACTCGGGACTGATGACACTGAACCAGGCTGTATGGATCATCATGGGAGCCAACATCGGTACAACGATCACCGGTCAGTTGATCGCACTTGATATCGGAGCGATCGCGCCGCTGATCGCATTTCTCGGCGTTGCCTGCATCATGTTTATGAAGAATGAAAAAGCGAGACATATCAGTGAGATTTTTGCGGGACTCGGTGTGCTGTTCATCGGAATGGACATGATGAGCAGTTCGATGCAGCCGCTCCGGGATTCGGCAATGTTCATGGACTTTATGACAAGCTTTTCCAACCCGCTGCTTGGAATTCTCGTCGGCGCGGTATTTACCGCGATCATCCAGTCTTCTTCCGCATCGGTCGGTATTTTGCAGGCGCTTGCCGCGACGGGGATGATCCCGCTGTCCAGTGCGGTGTATATTCTGTTTGGTCAGAATATCGGAACTTGTATCACAGCCGTACTCGCTTCGATCGGAACAAAGACGAATGCCAAACGTACGACAGTGATCCATCTGCTGTTCAATATCATCGGAACGACGGTATTTACGATCATATGTATGGTGACGCCGTTCGTACAGCTGATGGAATCTATCACAGCAGATCCGGTAGCGCAGATCGCCAATACACATACGGCATTTAACATCGTGACCACATTATTGCTTCTGCCGTTCGGAAACAAACTGGCAGAGATTGCCGTGAAGATTCTTCCTGACAATGAAAAAGAGGAAGAGACGATCCAGAAACTGATGTATATCCGTCCGTTTGAGAGCAACTATCCGGTGGGACATGCCGCAGTGGTGATCTCGCAGATCCAGCGTGAGATCGACCGTATGCTCGAAAAAACAAGAAAGAATGTGGAGCAGAGTTATGATGCGGTGCTCGCAGGAGACGCGGGACGGCTGGAAGAGATACAGGAGCGGGAAGATTATATCGATTATCTGAACGGTGAGATCGCCCGCTATATCGTAAGTCTGATGTCAGTGGAAATGTCGGAACGGGACACAAAGAGTATCAACAGCTATTATCTGATGCTCGGAAATGTGGAACGGATCGGAGACCATGCGATCAATATTGCGGAATACACCCAGTTTATGAAAAAATGGGAGATCCGTCTTACAGAAGAAGAAAAAGAAGAGATCGTGAAGATGAAAGAGATCAGCCGCCAGACGTTGGAAGCCTTGTCTCTGGAAGACGAGACGAAATCAGCAGAAATCCTCGCACGGGTTTCCGAGGGTGAAAAAGAGATCGACGAGATGCAGAAGAAGTATCTGAAACGTCAGATCAAACGTGCGAAAAAAGGAGAAAGCAAAGCAGAGTGCGGAATTATGTTCTCTGAGATGCTGACCGATTTTGAACGGATCGGAGATTACGCGCTGAACGTGGCGCAGTTATATGATGAGATGGCGTAAGCCATCTCATTTTGTCGTAAGGAAGAGTTGTAAAGAAGAGTCGTAAAGAAGAGGAGAAACATATGAAAATATATGCCGCGCCACTGGAGGGAATCACAGGATATGTGTTCCGCAATGCCTTTCACAGTTGTTTTGACTGTGTGGACAAATATTTTATCCCGTTTATCAATCCGAACCAGCACGGACATTTGAGCAGCAGGGAACGGCAGGATATCCTGCCGGAAAATAATCAGGGGATGTACGCAGTTCCGCAGATTTTGACGAACTGCGCGGAAGATTTTCTGCGTACGGCGAAAAAACTTTCCCAGTATGGATACACGGAGATCAATTTGAATCTGGGATGTCCGTCCAAGACCGTAGTGACAAAAGGACGCGGATCCGGTTTTCTGGCATTTCCGGAAGAACTGGACCGGTTTCTGGATAAGATTTTTTCTGAAACGGAGACAGAAATCTCGGTCAAGACGCGGATCGGAAAAGAGCAGCCGGAAGAATTTGAAAAGATTCTGGAAATCTACAATCGATATCCGATGAAAGAGCTGATCGTCCATCCGCGGGTACAGCAGGATTTTTATAAAAACCATCCGAATCTGGAGGTGTTTGCCGAGGTGATGAAAAACAGCAAAAATCCGGTCTGCTACAACGGCAATCTGTTTTCTTACGCGGATTATAAAACATTTACAGAACAATTCCCGGATGTGGACACGGTGATGATCGGGAGAGGGCTTTTGATGGATCCGGGGCTGACAAGGCAGATCAAGACGGGAGAAAAGCTTCGGAAAGAGGAATTAAAAGCTTACCATGACAAAGTATATCTCGGATATCAGAACGTGCTGAGCGGAGATAAGACGATCCTGTTTAAAATGAAAGAGTTCTGGGGATTTTTGGCGCCAGCATTTACACACTATGAAAAATATGCCAAGAAGATCAAAAAATCCGAACGGCTGTATGCTTATGAGGCAGCGGTGGAAGCCTTGTTTTCGGAACAGGATCTTGCTATAGATTCCCGGTAGGAAATCTGTGGCACGAAAACCGGGACCGAAAAACTGATACTGAAAAACTGATAAAAAAACCTCTTTACTTTTTGGTGCGTATGTGCTAATATAAATGATGCGTTCAGTGATCGTTAAGATTTTTGAACGGTAAAGATTATACGTCTGTAGCTCAGTGGATAGAGCGATGCCCTCCGGAGGCATGTGCGGCGGTTCGACTCCGCCCAGACGTGTATTTTTTATGCACATACACTTTACTTCTGTGAAGTGAAAAAGTGATAAAGAGAAAAGTTTATAAAAAGTTGAGGGGCGAGGAAATTGCACGGTTATAAAAATGCATTTAAAAAGGCGTTTCCGTATACGATCCCGGTGCTGACAGGATACTTGTTTATCGGGATTGCGTTTGGAGTGATGTATGCGGAAAAAGGATATTCCGCATGGTGGGCGGTTCTTATGAGTCTGCTTGTCTATGCTGGTTCGGGACAGTATCTGGCAGTCCGGTTCTTTGTTCCGGGGATTTCGTTTTTTCAGGTGATCTTCATGACATTGATGGTGAATATCCGTCATGTGTTTTACGGTTTATCGCTGCTTGGGAAATTCAACCGTATGGGGAAGAAGCGCTGGTATATGATCTTCGGACTGACCGATGAAACGTATTCTCTTCTGTGTACGACAAAAGTGCCGGAGGAAGTGGATGAGGAAAAATTTTTGTTTGCGATCGCGATCCTGGATCAGAGTTATTGGGTGATCGGTTCTTTTATCGGCGGCGTATTAAAAAGTGTTCTGCCGTTTAATGCCGAGGGGATCGAGTTTGCAATGACCGCATTGTTTATCGTGATCGTTTTGGAACAGTGGATGGAGAAAAAGAACCGGATTCCTGCGTTGATCGGCGTTGTATCAGCGGTCGTATGCCTGCAGATCTTCGGAAGCGGAAGTTTTGTCCTGCCGACGATGATCGTATGTATCGGGATTTTATTTTTATTGAGAAAACGTCTGGAGGTGGAAACATGCCGGTAAGTGTGGGAGTATCTTTGGCGATCATTCTGACGGTTGCGGTAACGACGTTTGCGACGAGAGCGCTGCCGTTCCTTGTATTTCCAAAAGGAAAGGCGATTCCGAAGACGATAGAATATCTTGGAAGTGTGCTGACCCCGGCGGTGATCGGAATGTTGGTCGTGTATTGTCTGAAAGATACGCCGGTGATGACGGCGCCGCATGGGCTGCCGGAGTTGATCGCAGCAGGAACGGTAGTGGCACTGCATTTGTGGAAACGGAACAATCTGCTGAGTATCGGAGGCGGGACGATTTTATATATGGTTCTTGTGCAGACGGTATTTTAATATGTCCGGATCATAAAAATAAAAAGCGGGAAACAAAAAAGCTTCCGTAAAAGAGGATTGGATGAGAAAACTCTTTTACGGAAGCTTTTGTCTGTTGTGACAAAGCAGTCCGGTCAATGGATCTGAGGAACTGCTTTGTGTGAAAGATCAGATCAGATTCAGCTTTCTTGTCAGGATCAGATGGGTGATCACATATTGTATGACTGCCATGACGGCTGAAAGCACAAGACTGATCAGAAACGTCCCGGTTAAATAGGTTGACATGGAAGCGGCTTCATTGACCGTATTTGCGGACAAGGCAATTCCGGGCAGCAGCTTGAAGATGATAAGCGCGCCCATGCTGAGTGCGTAAATGATCATGTAAAAAATAAAGTAGACGATCACGCTGAGTAAAAGCCGATGCGCCGGAAAAAGCTGACCGATGGAAATACTGGCATAAAGCATCAACACATTGCTGCCGACGCCGATGATGGATAACAGGACCATCAGCAGGAAAAATTTTGAAAGCGGCATGCCGAGGGAGGCTGTAAATTCCGCTGCGATCATCCGATAGGCATTTTGTACGTTCGGGGAAATCCACATAAAATATGTAGCCGAATACAACAGGATCATATCCAGGATGTTCCAGATGCATCCGGAGAGGATCTTTGCCCAAAGCTGCTGTACCGGGGAAGCCGGAAGCGTCCAGGTCAGGTAGCCCTCGTCCGTAAACAGATTTTTATAAAACCTGGCGGCGATCAGCAGGGCGGTTGCCAGAGAAACTACGCTGAATAACAGGACAAATGCGGAGAAGAACAAAACCAGTACGGATACAAGTTGTTCGGTAGGCGCGTCAAAATCGATCCGATCCAGGAAGAAAACACGTCCGAAGATCGCTGCGATCCACAGCAGAGCATGGATGACGATAAAGATTTTTGCACCATATTTCAAGTCGTATTTGATCAGTTTTTTTAACATTTGAACACCTCCCGGAACAGGCTGTCCACAGATTTTCCACGGTCGGTACGGATCTCATCGACAGAAGCGTTGAGCGCAAGCTGTCCGTTCTGGATAAACAGTACCCGATCCAGGATATTTTCAATATCTGTGATCAGATGTGTGGAAATCAAAAGTGTTGCGTCTTCGTTGTAATTTTTCAGGATCATCCTTAGAATATAATCCCGTGCAGCCGGATCGACACCGCCGATCGGCTCGTCTAAAATGTAAAGCTGGGCGTCGCGGCTCATGACGAGGATCAGCTGTACTTTTTCTTTTGTCCCCTTGGAAAGCGCGCGAAGTCTCATGGATGGATCAATCTCAAGGTCGCGGAGCATGCCGGTTGCTGTTTCCAGACTGAAATCATCATAAAATGCTGCAAAGTACGTCAGCATCTCCTGTACTTTCATATGCGGATTGATGTAACTGCGTTCAGGAAGATAGGAAACGATCTTTTTCGTTGCCGGAGAGGGCGCCATCTGTCGGATCATGACCTGACCGGCAGTCGGCGTGAGCAGCCCGTTGATGAGCTTGATCAGTGTGGTCTTGCCGCTTCCGTTGGGACCTAAAAGTCCTACGATCTGTCCTTTTTCCAGTGTCAGATCCAGATTGGATAAGGCATAAAAATTGCCGTATTTTTTGGTCAGAGACTGACACTCAAGTATTACGTTCTCATTCATTGTTCTGTCTCCTTTTTTATCGCTTCCGTGACAAGTTCGAGGATTTCTTCATCGCAAAAACCAAGTTGTCTCATGCTTGTAAAGAAATCGTGGATATGTGTTTTTGCCAGTTCACTTTTCATATGACTCAGAAGCTTTTTGTCTTCGGTAATAAAACGTCCGCTTGTTCTTTGAGAATAGACGAGTCCGCTGCGTTCCAGTTCGGACAGTGCTTTCTGCATTGTATTTGGATTGACGGCGGCTTCCAGCGCAAGTTCGCGCACGGAAGGGATCTTACCGCCAGGTTGATAAACTCCCTTGATGATATCTTGCTGGATTCGTTCCATAAGCTGCAGGTAAATTGGTCGGTCATTTTCTAAATCCCATGGCATCAAATTCACCTCATTTTCTAAAATTCGTTCGATTTAAAGTCCCGCATCTGCGCATCTGCGAGACTTGCCGCCCGTGACTGAATACCTGCCGGGCTGAAGAATATCAGCATGTCATAGTTGAATTCTTCTTCTGGAGTGAAATCGTTGCTGACAGTACGATACATTACAGCTTCCGTGTGCTGAATGTGGTTTTTGTTGAGCA